>Ga0315548_1000378_pt1 | contig 41624 bp, 41 predicted proteins | sample SalMarSW160110MG_2_FD_202540 | JGI IMG/M metagenome (GOLD analysis project Ga0315548, IMG submission 202540) | Salt marsh sediment microbial communities from the Plum Island Ecosystem LTER, Massachusetts, United States - Salt Marsh Sediment SW1601-110 ... | reverse complement strand
GAGGTAGGAGCTCCGCAGTCAGATATCTGTTATAGCTATAAACAGGCTTTGAGGCGGGTTACGGCCGAGGACAGGGCGGTAAGGCAGGAGGAGAAAAGCGCCAGGAAGGCTAAACGCCCTATCAATCCGGAAAATATAGAGGCATTAACAAGAAAATACCTTGAGAGATTGCCTTATAAATCACGGGGCTGCCGATACCATTCCTTTGTAACCTATTTCTCAACGCTCCAGAAGCTGGGCTGGGTGGAGCCGTCGGGCGTAGTAGAACCTTCCGCCTTCCAGGAGCACTATTCAGGTGGTAAGCCACGTATCTACTTCCGTCTTACCGAGAAGGGTAAAGCTGCGTCAGACGAACAGTGGGCCGACCCCCGTAGGGCGCTCTACGGCTAGAGAGCCCTATCCTTGATAGTTTCCTGTGCCCCTACACAAAGCTCCAGAACCCATAACCAGCCCTTTTACAGCCTTAAGTAATGGTAATCCTTGTCCCGCCCCCGAGTTGCACAATCGCCCCAGCCTGACAACGAAAAGTGAAGTACCCTGCCCTCTTGAGAGGGACTGTAGCGCCCGCAGAGGCTTTAGCCCCTTGGAAGCCTTATCAAGAATTGTTTAATCCAAGACTATTCCAGTCCTGAAAGTGACTTTATCCATAAATAAGAAATCCTGTAAATGCAGGTTCATTCTTTTAATGAACAAAAGTTCCTTTTGTTGGATGATATATCTGAAAAACGCACCTTAAAAATTGAATAGAGCCGAAGCTGAACGCTTGCCTAGTCTAGGGCAAAAAATGCCCTAGCCACAGTGTTAGCCGAGCTAGGGCAAATCTAACAAAGTGAGGAGCACCCACAATGCTAGACATAGGCGAGTATATCATAGACGAACCTTACCATCAATTCGGTAACGGCTATGACCAGCTAGAGGGCGATTACGCAGTCTATTACAAGGTAGCGACAAAGTTCGTTTACAAGGCAAGGCTTGAGGACAGAGAGGACTTGTTACATATCATAATGCTCAATCTGGCTGTTGCTCATAAGAATAACGGACATAAGCCCGATAATGCTAGCTGGATGTACCGGATAGCCAGCTTTACCGTAGCCCAATACTGGCGGGACTACTACAAGCGGACTTACGGGATAGACTGCGGACACTGTAGCAATCAGCAGCGCAAAAAGTGTAAGGCCGAAAACCTCTATTCCGAGTGCCCTAGAGCTATCAGGATTGAGAGCCTGCAAAAGCCGATAGCCGATGGTGACGGACACTTAACCGAACTCGGAGAGCTGATAAACGACGACAATGCTTTAGACCTCGCCGAGTGGACGGACATAAACACCTTTTTGCTAGGCTGCCCGCAAAGGCTGATAGACATAGCCGAAAAACGGCGTGATGGGATACCACTTACCAAATACGAACAGCTTTACCTCTGCCGATTTTGGAAAAAGCACCAAAAAAGGCTTGTGGAAATGATAGCAAAATAGCCCCTTTGCCCAAATACTACAGTGGAGCACCAGTTATGCCAGCGTGTTGCGGGTAACTGGCCAGCTACTACTAGGTGAAGCCGACAGCCCTGCCCACTGTCGGATAGCCAGAAGGGGTGATTAAACTGGAACAACTGAATATCGTGGGCAAGCGTTCAGGCGATGGCTTTGTCGCTCACAAGGCTGCGCTGGTAAGCACCCTGTCAAGGGCATTATCCGCAAGGGTGGTGCTGATGGACTTGAACATAGGGTTAAAAGGCTTACTCGGATACCTCAAGGCTCTGGGCGGTAGTAATGTCGTCAAGATGATACCGTCTAACGGTAGTGCTAGCGGGTCGCAGGCTAACGGACATAAGAGGCTTAAGGTAATCTGCGGTAGCAATACCAGCTATCTGGCCGACAATGAGTGGATTGGCGATAAAACGCCTCTTACCCTCTGCGAAGTCAGGGTAAGCCCGTCTAACACCGTCATACCTAATGTCGGAGCCAGCGAGCTAGCCGAAGCACTGGCCAGAGTGCTACCGTTTACCGCTAGAGAGGACAACCGCCCCGTTCTCCAGTGTGTCCTCTTTAAGGCTGGTGACGGCAAGCTAACTCTGGTCAGCGCCGACGGCTTCAGGCTGGCGATTATCGGCCTTGACTATGACGGAGAGGGGCAAGCCTTAATCAACCGTGACGACCTCAAGGGCGTGGTAAACGCCCTAAAGAGGGCAAAACGGGCAAGGGTTAGCTTTGAGAGTGAAGATGTTACCAAAGCGTCAAGCCTCATTATAGACACGGAGCTAATCCGCTATAAGTGGGTAAGCGTTGACGGCAGCTACCCCGACTATGAGAAGCTAATCCCCACGGAGTTTAACACCTTTGCCCACTTTGACACGGTAGAGGCAGTCAAGGCGGTCAATTCGCTCAAAGTCCTGTCCGACAGCAAAGCCTATCCGATAGACCTAACTATCAGTGACGGCAAGCTGGTTATGGCTAACCCCGATGATAAGGGGCAGGCCGATATACCAGCCGACACACTAGGTCAGGGCTTTGTCAGGATAGACGGCCAATACTTTGCCGATGCCTTAAGAGCCTGCGGGGGAATGGTGGACTTCAAGCTCAACAACGCCTACTCCCCGATGCTTTTTACCGCCAATGGCTATCAACTGGTGGTAATGCCTATGTTGACCGACAAGGCCAATCAGCAGGCCAAAGCCGACAGAGAGGCAGCCAAGACAGAGGCAGAGCCTACCGAGCCAGCCAAGCCTAAAAAGGCAAAACACAGTAAAGCCAAAGAGCCTGTAGCAGTAGCCTAGAACGCTTACAGCCCAAACAGAACAGCCACGACAAAGAGGCGGGGTAACACCCGTCTTTTTGTCTTTTTAAGGGGATATTCTCCTCAAGCCGTGGAGAGTATCCCCTTATTTATATCCAGATAGAAAGGAGTAAAACGTGAGATTCGGTAAAGGGGTAATCTTGATATTAACCAGAGAGGATATTATTAACCTGGCCAGGGAGGTCGGTATCGCTGAAGACATAGTTGATGACCGGTTCCTGGAGGAAATAAAGGATGGAGTAGGTGACCTTCTGGCAGTTGAGATCAAGAAGTTTATGCGTGAAATAACGGGCTAAGTCCAAGAAAGAGAATAACCTTCCGGTTTCAGGCTGATAATCAAGGAAAACGGAGGCGGGTAAATACACCTGCCTCCGTTTTTTTGTTCAAGGTGTCCCGATGGGTCGATTAGGAACCCACACCAGGGGGGGAAAGATGGACTACCCTAAAAAAGGGGCTAGTTTTGGCTCTCAGCGCATCCCGAACGGCTCCCAACCTCATTTGCAGACGCCCTAGTCTGTTGAAGAAGCTTTCTTATTATCAGGCGGCTGGAAATAGTCGGCTAGCGCTTTTAGCATGTTGATAATGAGGTTCCTGGCGTTCTCGGGTAATCTATCTATCCTGGCGAAATAAAACTTCAACCGCGGATCGGTTAACGGAACTTCCGGACCGTAGTCCATGTCGTTTAGCAGGCCGGCCAGCTGCCATAGGTATTCCCTTCTGACACCAAGATAATCAGCAAGGCGGTTCAGCGAAAAGATACTCGGCTGGTACTCTCTACTTATCAGGTTATGGAGCGTTCCCGGGCTGAGGCCGGCAGCAATAGATAAACCCCTTAAAGACAATCCCTTCTCTTTACACTGTTGCCGCACGAAATCTTCAAGCTGCCTCGATGCCAAAGGTGTACTCCTTCATGAATATTTCCGTAGTCATTTTAGAACAAACCGCTATATAAAACTGCAATTTTATGGCTAAAAATAAATACGTTAGTAGCTATATCTATTCATAGTCGTAGTCAGTTCGTACTATAGAACTCAGGACTATCGTTCTATTGACGCCAGAAGGAGACTACCTTACACTTGAAGTATCTACGGCGGTAGCTACTTACAGCAACGACAGTAGTTACCCAAAAAGGAAGCCGAGGGGCGGGTGGTAGCGAATCTCGGCTTGTAAGGGAGTGACGGGGTCTATATAACCTCATCACGTTTGTATTCTACTACACCGGGAAAAATCTAACAAGAAAGGAGGTGAACCATGAAAAAGCTTTTTAGGCAACTCCGGTATGGGCAGCGCGGTTTTACCCTGATTGAGTTACTTATCGTGATCGCCATCCTGGGCATCATTGCCGCCATAGTCGTCCCCAATGTAGCCGGCTTTATGACCAGCGGCACCCTGAATGCGGCTAACACCGAGGTGCAGAACGTGAAGACCGCCGCCGTGGGCTACTTGGCGGAGAACGGCTCTTGGCCTCCCAACTCTACTGTCTTAGAGGGCACATTCTTAGAGGGAAATATCAAAGCAACATACGTTTTTTCGGGCTCTGTAATAACTCAAGTAACAGACTCAGAGTGGGGCGGCATTACCTTTAACACGGCTGCAAACAAACAGGTGTGGGAGAGAACGACCTCCTCCCCTCCTCCTGAGGAATAAGGACTTACAGAAGCAAGCTCTGGTAATGGTAGCGGGCTCTGTCAGGGGAAACGAGGGCTCCAGGGGTTGTAAGCAGCTCTCCCTGGAAGGGTGAAAGCCCCCTCCCGTGTGTTGTCCTTGGCGTAATCGGGCAAGTGGCATCCCGCTACCAAGTATAAAAGGGGGCGAGATTTCATCTCGCCCCCTCTCTTCTTGACCTCTGTGTCTACACAAAAGCCTCTTTCGTGACCTCAAATCACAAAACAAGCTTTTATTACCCAACAATCTACTTAAATGTAATTTACATGTCACATTTTCCTTGACGATTTATAAGTTAATAAGGAATAGACAGTAAAACGATAAAATCGGGATTTTGCGTTAGATAAAATAGTGTAGATGACAATCAATCAATCAGAAATAAGATAAAGTGGTTTGACTAGTTTGCTGCAGTGTGATAACTTAAGCGAAATTCGTAGGCGAAGTTCGTAAACGAAGTTCCATCTTACAATTTGGTCTCTAAGATTGAGAGGCGAGTCTGTCACAGCAATCGGAGATAATCCGAAATAATATAGTGTAATTTATTGGTTTAGTAATTATTCAAAGGGCTTCAAAGGAATTTGGGGGGAAATCTATTAGAGGAGAGTAAGTATAAGAAAAGGAAAATGTTATTTATTAGTCCAACATCTTGAAAGGGAGGTCAAAATGAAAAGAGAGGGTCTATTTAAACTCGTAGTCGGTGTCTGCTTAATCGCAATAATATTGTTAAGTATACCGCTTATTAGTGCTTGCCCTGGACCGGCGCCTGCACCAGAAGTAATAAAGGCTAGATTTTCAGGTTGGGAACCTCCGCCCAGCTTAGCAGGACAAACCATAATGCATTTCTTTGATCTTCTAAATGAAAAAGTCGGTGATCGCCTACAAGTGGAGGTATTCCAAGGTAATACACTGTATAACTATCAGGAAGTAAGGCTACCTTTGAAGGAAGGTGCCGTCGAAATGGTTGATATGGCTACCCCTGGACTGTTCATGTGGGCACCAAAGTTCAAAGTAGTGACCTTAAACGGAGTTTGGGATGTGGACGAAATGATGACATATATGAATTCAACTGATTTTAAACCTGCATGGGATTCCCTGCTTGAGGTATCTAACTCTATTCCTTTCGCTGCTCATCCTTTTGGAAGCTTTTGCCTTTTTTCTACTAAACCAGTAAGCAGTGTCGCCGATTTTAAAGGAATCCGGGTAAATTGCCAAAGTCAGGAAGCGGTTGATATTGTAAATGCACTAGGTGGAAGTGCAGGCCAAGTTGCTGTTAGTGATATATATACCGCTCTACAACAGGGTATGTATGACGCTACTATTTCAAACCCCAGTGTTGCGCTTGGGTTTGGCTTTGGAGAATTCACTAAATATGCATGTAAAGAACCTTGGCTGTACGGTATTAACTTTATTCTGGTTAACAAGGACTTTTGGGATTCTCTACCCGTAGATATCCAAGACGCATTTAAGGAGGCGTCTGAGGAAACGACTGAGTGGAGCTTAGCCTTTGCCCCTCAAGGAGAGGCACAACAATTTGCCATGTTGGAAGAACAATGGGGCTTAGAATATTTCACAATAAAAGACTGGGACAAGATAGTAGAAGCTGCTCAGACAGATGTGTGGCCTGAAATAAGAGAAGACGTGGGCGCTGACTTTTTTGACACTGCACTTAAATATGCAGAAAATGACTGATTAGCAGTTGCTGGCGACTTCATTGGGGGGGTGTGCTTCCTCTATATTGTCCTTACAGAAAGAGTACACCCCCCACCCACTTTCAGCGATTTAGTTTATATTACTGATTTCCCGGTGTCGAAAAAGGCTGATATTTGAGGACAACACTGTGAAGCTATTAAGGCTACCAATTTAGAAAATGGTAGTTATGAGCTCTGAAATCTTTAGCAAGATTGGCCGGGTCTATTTTAAGGTCATAGAAGGGGTGGCTGCAGGTATCATCGTGCTTGTTGCCCTGAACATGCTGGGAATGGTTGCTAGCCGGGCTATTTTTAACTTCTGGTGGTCAGCTATTGATAAAATTAACATTATTGCCATGATATGGGTCTGCTTCCTGATGGCCGGCTTACTAGTCGAGACCGAAGGTCATGTTTCCATTACCTATTTAAAGAACAAGCTTACTGGTCTGCGCCTAGCTTTTTTAAACTTGTTTGTCCACCTTTCAATCCTGGCCGCTTTTATCATTTCCGCCTATTTTGGATTTTTTATCTTCATGGAGTTATACGAAGCTAACACATGCTACCCCGCCGAGATTGATATTCCTCAATGGTTAGCTTATGTTCCCGTTTTTATCGGTATGGTACTGGGAATCCCCTTGGTGCTCCATGTGTTAATCAAGAATATTTCTGTTATACGCCGCGAGCTTGTGAGCAAAAAGAAAGCTGGGAAAGGTTAGTCCTGATGCTTGCCTTCGGCCTAGGCTTATCCGCCTTCATGCTGGCTGTGGGTGTGCCAGTGTTTGTCGTCTTCATATTGGGTAGCGTAATCATCTGCTCCCTCGTTTTTCATGCCAACCTGATTCTGGTGGTTACCCAGATGGTCTCCATGCTGAGCAACTATGTTTTACTAGCGGTCCCCATGTTCATACTGGCCGGATTTTTAATGATAGAATCACGTGCAGCTAGTTATATGGTCGATTTCTTTGAGGCCCTCGTTGGGCACCTTCCTGGCGGATTACCATTGGCCCTGGTAGTTAGTTGCGGCTTCTTCGGTGCCCTTTCTGGCTCAGCACTGGCGGCTGTTGTTGCCATCGGGAGCATCATGCTGCCCAGGATGAGAGCCGTCGGATACAGCGATGGCTTTTCTGTTGGGCTATTAGCAGTTTCCTCACTGCTGGCAGTGATTATTCCTCCCAGCATTCTTCTCATTCTATATTGTGCTATAACCGAAACACAGGTGGGACAGGTCTTTGCCGCCGGCATAGTACCAGGAGTAATGCTGATGTTAGCCCTGGTTATCGCCAGCATAATCCTACCCGGGGGCAGAATCACTGTAGGCAAATTCGACTTGGCCAGGCTCAAGCGGTCTACCATCAAGGCGCTGCCCGTTTTTGGTATGCCGGTGGTCATACTGGGCACGATTTTCAGCGGAGTCCTAACCGCAGTTGAGGCCGGCGCCATGGCCGCTCTTTATGTCATCGTAATCGACCTGATTTTCTACCATCAGTTGAAATGGACCGGCTTATGGTCGGCAGTCAAGTCATCGGTGCTTAATACCGCTATGATATACATAATTATTGCAGGGATCGGCGCTATGGTGACGGTTTTCTTTTATACTGGCCTTCCCACTAACATTGCAAGCCTTGCTAAAGAAGCAGCTAGCGTTGGTATCTTCATTGTCCTTTTAGGCCTCGCGTCGCTTATACTGGGCTGTTTCCTAGATTCTGCGCCGACGCTTTATATTCTGTCTTCCGTTTTATTCATTAGCGCCATGACGCTGGGCATCAACCCCGTCCATTTAGGCGTCTTCCTTACAATGGCGTCGGCTCTTGGGCTGGTAACACCGCCGGTGGGTGTCGGTTTATATGCCTCGGCCTCGGTGGCCAAGATTTCACCACATAAGGCCGTCCCCTACGCATTCTACTTTGCTACCGTTGGCTTCGCTTTATATCTTATTGTCGCCTTTTTCCCCCAGCTCTCCCTATGGACGGTTAACATGATATATGGTTAGGAAACAGCATCAGCTTGGACGGCAGGTGGAGTAAAAAAATGAATGATGAATGATACCAAAAAATTATCGGCCTGTTTTGCTGATAAAAATCGAAAATCAAAGAATGGAGAAGGAGGGATAAATGTTAGACCAGAGTAGTCAATGGTATAAACTGCAGTACCCTGAGTGTTTCGTTAATGAAGAGCAGCGAATGATGCAGAAGTTATGGGCTGACTTTGCCGATAAAGAGATCATGCCTGTACGCGACAAAATAGACGATGATGTGACTCACAAAGAAATAATAGAACCGATTTTGAAGAAGGCCTGTGTTGATCTAGGGTTTCAGAAGGTTGTAATACCAGAGGAATACGGCGGACTCGCAAGTGGACCAATTTCCTCAGTTACACACGCCCTGCGGCAGGAACAGGTATGCCGAGCCGATTATGGCATAGCTATGGCCAGTGGCTGTACTAATTGGGCACTGGGCCCGGCTTATGCAGCTTATCGATCTCCAGAACCAGAGATAAAAGCGTGGGGAAAAGGCATCTTCGATAAATTCGCTCCAATGTTTGTTGGAAATGAGTTGCGTATTGGTTGCTTCAACATGAGTGAACCAGAGTCTGCTACTGATATTGAAAATTTGCGGAATGAAGGCCGAACGGTACAAACGAGGGCTAAACTGATAGGCGATGAGTGGGTAATAAACGGCTCTAAAATGTGGGCAACAAATTCTGGAATAGCTGACATTAATTGTGTGGTTTGCAACATCGATCCAAAGTTAGGTATTGATGCCTTTACCCTAATATATGTTCCCGAACCCTGGCCGGGAGTCTCCCATGGCAAATTTGAGGTAAAGTGCGGTGTGCAAAGCGACAGAAATACCTCCACCTTCTTTGATGATGTTAGGGTACCCAAGGAGTGGGGATTACAGGGACCCGTGGCCTGGCGTTTCTTTGCGAACAACCTGTGTACTTCCTACGTTGCGAATGGAGGAAACGGTCTAGGCGTTCTGCAAGGGGCATTTGAGACGCTCTTGGAATATACGGGACAAAGGGTAGCCGGCGGCAAGGCAGTCCGTGACCACCTTTCGTCAGCTATGATAATAGGTGAGATAGCGTCAGTATTGAATGTTTTTAGGTCTGCTCTTCTTGAACTGGCTCACCAGTATGACCACCCAGAAATTTATGGTGCGCGGAACACAAGGTATATGGAGGCAAAAGCGTCCTCTATCCACGCATTTATCTGGGAGTCAGCCACCGAGTTGATCGCGAAGGGGATGGTATTAATGGGTGGCAATGGTTATGTGCGCGAAAACCACTACGAGAAATATTATCGTGACGTGGCGATAGGGGAAATGGTACAGGGCGGTTTGCAACAAAACTATTTTGGTGCATGCCGTGCTTTTTATGATCTGGATTACTCTTCCTTTGGCCCCGGGAAACTTCAACTTCCACGAAAGGAGAGCTGAATCTATATTGACCTAAAACTAAACTATAGGGAAAATGGTATGTTGGAAAAGGATATTGTTGTCATTGGAAGTGGATCGGCTGGTTTTATGGCTGCGGTTCGGGCTTCTCAAATTGGTGCGAAGGTGATGATAATTGAAAAAAACACAATCGGAGGCATCTGTAGTAATTGGGGATGTATACCGATGCTAGCCCTGACATGGTTTGCAAAGGTTATCCAACTAGCCAAGGGAGTAGAGGATGCCGGTATCAATGTAGGTGAGGTTAACCTTGACTTTGCTAAATTATTTGCGGCGAAGAACAAGGCAATTGAGAGCGTAAACAATCGCATGAGACGCAGACTGCAACTCACCAAAGTTGAAGTGTTGAATGGGTATGGTAGACTGATTTCGCCTAAACAGGTGGAAATAGAGATTGATGGGGGTTCGAAGGAAATCGTGAAGGCAAACAAGATCATAGTCGCAACTGGCTCAGTCCCGAGGAGGTATTCTATACCGGGAGCATACGGTACGAGAGTAATTACTGCAAGAGAACTCCTTGACTTAAACACAGTTCCAAAAAGCTTGATCGTCATAGGGCGTAGCGTATTAGCACTAGAATTGGCCACTGTCTGGGCCAATTTAGGGAGTGAAGTCACCCTAATTGGTAGGAAGCCCAAAATTCTGCCCGGGGAGGATGAGGAGTTGGCTACATACATAGAGTCCATTATGAAAGGCGACGGGATCCAAATGTATATGGGGGTAGATATTGAGAGGGTTGATGACAATTATGAGGGAGGGAAATCAGTAAACATTTCCAGAAACGGAGTGAGCCACGAGCTTAAAGCGGAGGTGGTAGTATTTGCGGTAGGACAAAGTCCACTTGTGGAAGGCGTTGGTCTGGAGAACGTTGGTGTGGCAATAAATGAAGGGAGAGTCAAAACAAACAGTAGAATGGAAACTAATGTGGACGGAATCTATGCTGCTGGTGACGTAACTGGTGAGATATTGCTAGCCAACGTCGCACTAGATCAAGGAAAAGTGGCTGGCGAGAATGCCATGGGAGGAGACTCCGTTATGGATTATCGTGTAGTGCCAAGATTTGCCCGTACACTACCACCGATTGCGGCAGTTGGCATAACTGAAAACCAAGCCAAGGAAAGAGGAATAGACGTAAGGATAGGAAGATTTTCCTTCGATGATAGTCCTAATGCCAATGTTTATCACGAACGCAGCGGATTTGTGAAGGTAATTGCTGATGCTGGGTCGGGTGAGATTTTGGGTGTTCATATCATAGGACCGGACGCAATAGAGCTAATAGGTGAGGCTGCAATAATCATGAAAATGCGATGTACTGTGCAAGATGTATATAGCACTACCCACGCTCACCCAGCTCTACATGAAGGAATAAAGTCAGCTCTTTTTGGTATGTATGCTCAATCATTTTACGCGGGAGATAAGGGTTCGTTGCACAGATAATAAGGTTTGCATGATAAGAGGTGTTCACATCTATGGTATTAGATGTCCTTAACATATTTTAACTAAGGAGGATTCGTTCTAATGAAGATTGATATATATTCTCACATTATTCCGAAAAAATATTGGGATGCTGTTGTTGACCTCATAGGAGATGATAGACTTAAAGAGCTTGCAGGGGCTAGCAATATTGCCATCGAACGCACTCGTACCCTGTGGAACTTGGATGAAAGGTTTAAAATTATGGATAAATATAGCGATTTAGTTCAAGTGTTGACTCCGAGTGGGCCACCCTTGGAATTAATTGCTTCGCCTCAGCAAGCCATTGAATTAGCGAAACTATATAATGACGAGATGGCTGAATTAGTCATAAAACATCCAGATCGTTTTATTTCGGCTATTGCGTATTTACCACTGAACAATATTGATGCTGCCTTAATTGAATGTCGTAGAGCTATTGATGAACTGGGTCTCAGGGGAGTCTTCATACATACGCCGATATACGAAAACAATGCAACGATTACGAAACCAATAGACTTACCTGAACTCATGCCGCTTTATGAGATGATGTCGAAATATGACTTGCCTATATGGTTACACCCTAGAAGAGTGTACTCAATTCCGGATTATACGGTGGAAACCCGGTCTAAGTACGTTATTCACCAAATGTTCGGGTGGCCGTATGAAACGACCGTCGCCATGGCTCGCTTGGTATATAGCGGCGTCTTCGATCGCTATCCGAAGTTGAAGGTAATAACGCATCATTGTGGAGCGATGGTGCCTTATTTAGCAGAAAGGATTATCAATCAATGTGAATGGTATGAAAAGGGACTTGGAGCGCAGTTCCTTAAAAAAATTAGCAAACCTCCGATTGAGTATTTTCACAAGTTTTTTGCTGATACTGCCATTTATGATAATACGCCTGCCCTCATGTGCGGTTACGCCTTCTTCGGTGTCGACCATATCCTCTTTGGCACTGACATGCCATATGATGCGGAATTTGGCGATACATCTATCAGAACTGCTATACATGCTATACAGCAAATGGAGATTTCGGACATTGATAAACAGAAGATATTCGAGGACAATGCAAGGGCACTGTTGAAGCTTGATGTAAGCGCTGTTCAATAATAACTGGGTCAGCTCGGTTTACATCCTACCCCACTTTTAACATACCAACTGCTGATGCATTAAGACTAGCAAGGAAGGTTAGCGAAATGCTATTAAGTGACGAAGAGAAGAAAATGCTTGAGGGAGAATACGGCCCAGGCACGCAGAGAGCGATGACTTTCCTGAAGAAACTCGGTGAGGCTTTGGGGGCGGAGAAGATGGCTAGAGTAACTAGTACTCATATTCTCGCAGGATTACCAACTGAAATCTTAGAGCAGATGACGGAAGGCGTCACTAAAACAAAAACCGTAGTCTCACTTATGCCAGGTTTCGACCCTATATACTGGAGGGAGAAATACCATTTAGTTAGTGATAAGGAGACCTGTGGAAGTGTAAGCCTTGCCAATGAGAAGGACTACGCCAAAAATCTGGCGATATTAAAAAAACTTAAAGTTCTACCTACCTTCACCTGCACCCCATATACAGTCGGCATTGTCCCCAGACGCAGCGATGTTTGCATATGGTCAGGAACTTCGGGGCAGAATGCAGCTAACTCCATGTTTGGGGCAAGAGCTCCTCGCCATAGCGTTACTACCAGTTTAGCCTCTAGTGTTACTGGAGTTGTACCTTACCAAGGTTTGCTCAAACCGGAAAATAGATTTGCTGAGTTATTGATTAATACTGAGGAGCTGAGCTTGAACAATTTCACTTATGCTGACTATGGAGCTCTTGGTTATTATGTAGGCAGAGTAGCTGGAACTAGGAATATAGTGTTTGAAGACTTACCTAATACATTGACTCTTGAGCAATGCAAATATCTAACATCCCCTCTCACTACTGACGGAGCCTGCACCATGTGTCATATAGTAGGAGTAACCCCAGAAGCTCCGACTCTTGAGGCGGCTCTAGGTGGCAAAAAGGCGAAGGAAGTGCTCAGAGTTCGGAAGAAAGACATGCAAGACGTTCGTGATATGTTTAACGATGCCAGTGGTAATGAGGTTAAGCTGGCTGTTTTTGGCTGTCCTCACTTAACTATTTTAGAATTGCGAGAGCTTGCTTCTTTATTAGAGAATAGAAGAATGAAGGAAGAAGCACAGCTTATGGCGGGTGTCTCTAATATTACTTATGCTATGGCAAAAGAGGCTGGTTATATTGATACCATTGTTAAAGCAGGAGCTATTCTTAACAATTGCTGTGTCTCCGGTTCAAATCCTTTAGTGCATATAAGTGGAGTTAGCGCAGTAGCTACCAACTCTGCTCGTGCTGCTCGCTTTTTTCATACCCAAACCGCTGGCAGGTGCCGGACCTACTATGGCGATATGGAGAGTTGTGTCAATTTAGTAACGACGGCCGATTAAGCAAGGAGATATTAAAGGAATGAAACTAAAGGGATACACCGTTAATCCAGGAGAGGGCGAAGGAGAAGCAGTAGTAGTTGACACACCGTTTTCCTTTCTTGGCGAGCTAGACCCGTCTACAGGGAAAATACCTTCGCCATTTCATCCGCAATTCGGACAAAGTTTAAAGGGTAAGATACTGGTATTTCCTACTGGGAAGGGGTCGAGCATGGGGCCTGTTATTGGCTGGTATGCAATGAAAGCGGGGAAAAATCCTGCAGCAATGGTTTGCATTGAAGCCGAGCCAATCATAGCTTCAGTGGCGATTACAGCAAACATTCCTATGGTGCACAAGCTTGATAAGAATCCGCTCGAGATGATTGAATCTGGTGATTATGTTAAAGTTGATGCTACGGCAGGAATAGTGGAAGTAATAAGTAAATAAACTAGGAATGAGTAAAATTATGGCAGCAAGATATATATTAAGTGAGTTAAGTCGTTACAGGATAGGCACCTACGCTGATATTATCTACAGAAATGCAATCCTATATGCAGACCGGGAAGCTTTTGTATACGGTTCGAAGAGGATAACCTTCTCTGAGTTTAACGCCAGAGTAAATAGCCTAATACATGGCCTGCAGGCAATGGGTGTTAAGAAGGGAGATGTTATTGGCATCTTATCCTGGAATTGCCTTGAGTATATTGATGTCTACGGTGCAGCGATGAAGGGAGGATTTATTGTATCACCTTTTAATCCTAGGTTACAGGCAAGCGAGTTGGAACACATTATTAACTACTCGGAAGCGAATACCCTTTTTGTAGGCCCTGAATTGGTGGGGAAAGCTAATTCGCTGCGACCACGATTGCCCAAGGTTAAGAACTTCATCTCTCTTGAGAGCTCAGAGTGCGATATGATAGCCCATAGTGACTTACTAACTGCTCATTCTAGAGAAGAGCCTGATGTCCGGGTAGATGAGAACGACCCATTGGCCATTGTCTACACTAGTGGTACTACTGGCACACCTCGTGGAGCCCTGTATACTCAAAGCCGTTTTCTAGATGATTCTAAGACGCTTGTCATAATGATGGGTATACAACCAGGGGACAGGCGTGTTCAGGTTATGCCGCTCTTCCATATTGGAGGAGGTTGTCTTTTCCGGGCTTTTTTGTACGTTGGGGCATGCAGTATTATCCTGAAGTTCTTTCTCCCGGCTACTACATTGCAGATAATGCAAGATGAAAAAGCTACCGATATTGACCTCGTGCCCACTCATTTAGTGGCTATGCTTGCCCTGCCTGACTTACAGAAATATAAACTTAGTAGTTTGAAGCGAGTTCGATATGCTTCTTCCCCCATGCCTTTAAATGTGCTTAAAAGAGGAATCAAGACTTGGGGCCCTATTTTTACCCAAGGCTATGGTCAGACTGAAACTGGTCCAACTATCACCAGCCTGAGTTGCGAAGAACACAATGTGCAATCCAGTGCTCCTGAGGAGCAAAAAATTATAACCTCTGCTGGTCGGATGGGTATTGGAGTGCATGTCAGGATTATAGATGAGCAAGGAAGGGATGTTAAGCCTGGCGAAATAGGGGAGATAATAGTCCAGAGCAAACATATAATGGCTGAATATTGGCACCGACAGGACGAAACAAAGGAAGTATTGGTGGATGGATGGCTTCATACGCGAGATGTAGGATATTATGATGAAAAAGCCTACATCTATATTGTGGGTAGGAAAAGCGAGATGATTATCTCTGGTGGGGAAAACGTTTATCCTCAGGAGATAGAGGAGGTTCTATACCAGCACCCAGCAGTTTTTGAAGCAGCTGTTATTGGCATTCCAGATCTTTATTGGGTTGAGAAAGTGCACGCTTTAGTTACCTTGAAGAAGGGAGCCGCCATTACACCTCAGGAACTTGTAGACTTTTGTAAACAGAGACTAGCCCACTACAAAGTACCCAAATCAGTGGAATTTGTTAACGATCTTCCCAAGAATCCTGCCGGTAAAATTTTAAAGAGGAAGTTGAGGGGAAAATACTGGTCAGGTAATAAGAAAAAGGGTTAAATATTAAATGTCAATGATCAGTTGAGTCCCATAACTGGTGGAAATTCGATTTGGCAGAATCCTAAGCACTTCTGCCAAATCGGTAAATCCTTTTAAGTAACTTTATGGGGGTGAGCTGACCTATTTCCAGCAATTTATCTTAGATTACCGAAATTGTTTTACATATTGAATACTTCATGCTACGATTTTATTAAATTAAGTAGATCACGAATGCTTATGCTGGGTGAAATCTGATGAAAAGCGGCCTGTTTGTACCTGATCCAAGTTTCGAATTGTGGACGCTACTGGTTCAGGCTAGGAATGCCTTATATAAAGTTAGGGATAGAGAACTGAGACGGCTTGGCATTTCACCTATACAGGCGAGAATTCTATTACTAATTCAGTTGTCTAAAGGTGGAATGACGCCCGCTGAAATATCACGGCAGACATTAAGAGAGCCTAATACAATATCCGTAATTCTCAAAAATATGGATAGGCGAGGCTTAGTGAAGTTGACCAAGAACTTTAAAAGAAAGAACATGATAAAGGTTACAATAACAAACAAAGGACGGGCAGTCAACGCCCAATCAACCAAAATAGGGGCTATTCAAGAGGCAATGTCTGCGTTATCTGAGGAAGAGCGCCAGCAGCTATATGCAATCCTAGAAAAGTTATTTGAAAAGGCGCTTGGGCAGTTGGGAATTAATGTGGCTACCGGTTTAGGTGAATTCGGCCACCATCGGCGGGGGGAGTAGCACCGAGACCTTGTATACTGATCTGGCATAGTCTTGTTTAAATCCCATATTGAGCCATATATGGTGTGGATTGCCTCCGTATGAGGATGGGTTGCACGAAAGTCAGGAATGTGCAGCAGGTTTCCTGCTTCGCAGTGGAGTGCTCCTACCCTTACGAACAAAGCACACTAGAGTCTGAAGTGACAGACTTCGGTATTTAGGTGTAATATTATAGCAAAACCATTACGTGGACTATGCCGAATGTCTGAAGAGAAGAAACAAGGGTTAACTGACCAGCCGACCCCGCCGTTTCAGAATCGAGGTCTGTTTTCTGACCACTTTCTACAGTCACGTCTACCTGAATGGAAGGAATGGAAAGTCGACGCGGAGTTAGTTCCTTTCCAAAAGAGCCTTCAATCACTGTATGACTCCAAGAAGCCAATCTTGCCTTACCTTAATGAGGCGCAAACGGAGTTGGAGTTTGTGCAGCCGGTATTAGACCTGCTTGGCTATACCGACAGCTATATAGTCCAGGCTCCCACTAAAGTTGGTCAGCATACAAACCGGCCGGATTATGCTCTGTTTCCGGATGCGAAGGCCAAAAACATGGCCTATCATAAACTAGACCAAAACGATTACTCCCTCTGCATCGGAATCGCTGATGCTAAATATTGGGAGCGTGAGCTTGATATAGCCAAGTCAAGCGACCGTGACACGTTCACAAACCAGAACCCATCGTTTCAGATAGCTGCATATTTGACCGGCACAAAGCAAAACTGGGGAATCCTTACCAACGGCCGACTCTGGAGGTTATACAGCAGCAAGTCTCATTTACCCTTGGCTAATTACTACCAGGTCGACCTAGTCCAACTTTTGGAAGACGCTCCAGTAGAAGTCCTGAAATACTTCTATGTTCTCTTCCGCAAGCAGGCTTTGCTCCAGGTTGAGGGTAAGTCGCTTTTAGACCGGATTCTTGAAGGTAGCGAGGAGTATGCGGTTGAGCTTGAATCCGATATTAAAGAGCGTGCTTATAACGTGGTTGAACTCTTATGCCGTGGTTTTGCTGCCAACTTTACATATCAACAGCTGACCAAAGCGACTCTAAAGATTATCTATGATAACTCGTTGACCCTTCTCTACCGTCTCCTTTTCGTATTCTACGCTGAGGCTAGGGAACTGCTACCCTTAACCGCCAACGCAAGTTACCGCGAGAATTACAGCCTACGGAGATTAACTCACGACATCGACGAGACAATGAAAAAGGAGCATATTAATGTCAGGCATTAGATACCGGAGAAGAGGAACTGTCATAGTTGAAACTCAGCATGGCATTCTTTTAACGGCCGGGCGACGTGGAAAGCCATTTATACTGCCAGGTGGTGGTGCTAAAAGAGGCGAAAGCAGATTTCTGGCAGCATTGCGGGAACTCACAGAAGAAACCGGTTTGTTGCCGTATGCTGCTGAAATTATCTTCAGGCATAAAGGTAAGGTTAGGCCGACTTTGTCGGGCAGGCATAAATTTCAGGACCAGCACACGGTATGTTTAGTTAAAGCGTCAGGGATTCCGAGGCCGGGTGGAGGTGATGCAAAACGAGTAGCCTATTATTATCCCGGTTGTAATGTCTGGATATCAACCACGACTAAAGAGATAATCGAGAAGTATTATGGATGGAAAAAGAAGCGGCAAGTAACCGAAGAATCCAAGATTTTAGATGAGGATGACAACGATGTTGAGGATGCGGAAGACAACTTAGAAAATGACTATGATAATGGCGAATTTGAGGACGACGTGCCTTTTAGTGGAAAAGTTTAACCCTGCCCTATCTGGTTTTTTATTTCCGGTAAAGAATTTTGAGTATAGAATGCTTAATCGATAGGGAGCCCAAATCCTGCGCCGAGAAATAATTACATCCTTATCCCCTCAAAACAAGGAGAAACTTGAAAAACGTGGTATCATACCTACGTAAAATTATGCTGAACAACTACAGGTATGGGTAACGAAAAAGCGAAAATACGCAACAGATACGGAAAGGTACTTTGCGAAATAAAGTGTCCGTCGCCCTTATGGGGCGAGCTTCTCCCATTTGTTAGGGTGTATCAAGCGTGGGAAGACGTACGTTGGGTTGAGCGTTGGGCGTGGGCTGAGGCACAAGTGATCGACGCAAAGCGAAATATAGTAACGGAGAGCTTGACCGCACAAATGCTAAAGGCTGCTGAGGAGTCTCTGGATGAAAAAGTCAGCCTGACAGTGTCTTCTAAAGACCTCTACTGCTATCCGTGTATCGTTTGTGGTCAGGAAACGGTGGTGCCAGTTCACACGAAGTGGTTCGGCTTGGTATGGGGCAGTTTCCAGGGATACACTTGCGTAAATGATGATTGTCCCATGAAAAAAGCGGTAATACCCAAAATACTAATCGAGCGCATCACTGAAATGCCGGAGTTCGACATAGAGTAATGAGCAGAATACGATGTTAATCTACTTTACTTTAACACTCATACAATAGGGCGGATTGTTATTAATAGAGCGAGGTACCATGAGTGATACGAGGGAAAAATTGCAGGAATCAGAATATTTCTTGGAGCGAATGACACTCACTCAAGATGAAAGGGATACTTTCAAATATAACCTTAGCGCTTTCCTTTCGGCGTCTCGAAGTGTGACTCTTATTATGCAAAAGGAATATAATAAAATTTCTGGCTTTAAACAATGGTGGGCAAAAAAACAAGGAAAAATGCGAAGCGACGAGGCCATGAATCTTCTGAATGAGAAGAGAGTGATGACAATTCACACTCAGCCTGTTCGGCCCCGAGCGCAGGTCAATGTTACCATTAAAGAGCACGTCACCATAAGCGACAGCGTTTCGATTGTTATTACCCATGCTGATGGCACAGTTGACAGACGGGAATCAGAGCCTGCCCCACCACCGGAACCAGCCAAAACCGAGAGTAACATCGAGTGGCGGTGGTACTTTGCCGAGTTACCAAAGAAAGATGTCCTGACACTCTGCAAGGAGCATAAAGCCAAATTAGATGCTCTAGTAAAAGAATGTGAATCTGGGTTCACCTTGCAGAGTAGTTGAACTCCGTCTAATGAACCTGTATCGAGTCGCCGATTGCACGATTGTCCAGATTGTTACACTAAGCAATTACCTTTGGGAAATAGATACGGGAAGGTTTAGGCATGAAGGTAGACGATAAATTAGAGCCGTTAACGGTCTATAACTATGATGTCACCCCTGCTATGGACACTCTAGTTAGACATGTACTCAAGCGCATTCCCGACAGCTATGCTGAAGGGTTTCCATCGTTCTCAGTATTTGAAAGTTGCTCTCCTTGGGGTGCTCACGTCGAACGTGCAGATATTGAAGAAGAGGGGAAGATCTTTTGCAACCCAAGGCTAGTTAATATGGCCAAGAATGTTGCCATTGGGATTCTGGCTCACGAATTTGCTCACCTGTTCCTCGGGCATACTGGCGCGAGGAGCCTACAGTGCGAGTATCAAGCCGATGAGCTAGCTTGCCAGTGGGGATTTAAGAAAGAAGTAAGAGCAATGCGCCGGCATTTAGGTCCTCCGACTGATGAGCGTGAACAGACATAGAGCGTCAGTTCTAGTGTGGAAAGTAGATATCATTGTGCCACATTTCATCCGAATGTCTAACAGGATATTGAAAAGTCCGCTCACCCTGTCCCGGCAGAAGCGGCACGGGACACGGAGGTGGCCTGTCCACCTTTGCCATTGATAAGCGCTCTTTAGCAATAGGCACGGAGCACGGGAGCCCTCCGTACCCGGCACGTGTTTCCGTGGCCCGTGCCCGTGCCCCCGTGGCCCCGAAGCTATTCTACGCGGCTTCTTCCGTGTTTATCTCCATGTCGCCGGTACACGGAAACGCCACCGAAACGCCATGGAAAACGCCGCGGAAACGCCACGGACGCAGTGCTGGTTGGGGGCTGATCTAGCGGTGTTGTTCAGCGACGGGGCCTTTTATCACCCTCTCGGTATATAGTTTCAGCATATCTGCCAGGCTGACGTTAAATCCAGCCTTGGAACAACTGGTTTAAGAAGCGCAATAACGGGCTTGACATTGGGTATTACAGGTGTTACTATAGCTCTATGAAGCAAAGCAGGCAAAAGCCACCTACAAGTATTAGAATCAACCCTGACATCCTTCATCAAGCCCGCGTTGCCGCTGTTATTCAGAAGAAGACCCTGGGAAAATGGCTGGAGGAGGCAATCATCGAAAAGATCCGGAGGGAGCAAAAACAGGGAAAGGAGACCCCAAAATGAGGAAAACACCAAGGCAGTACCCGTCGGCTAAAACGGAAACTGGGGAGTGCTTGCTTCGTCAGGTAAATTCCGAAGCTAATTCCGGATCACCCAGCTTCAAGGATGGAGAGCCTGTTTGGGAAGCAAGCACTCTTCCGCTGAGTTACACCCGCCAAATTAAACTAGCTAAATTTTACGTCAAAACGGGCCAAAAAACAAGCTGGGGGGCAGCGTTCCCCGTGGCATTAAAACAAAACTACCCCCTACCAAATCACTATACCAATGTTACCATTCGCCTATTTACACTTACCTTATCTAGTAAACTATAATGTAAATAAACTACGCTGCGGGATAGCGCCATGGCCAAAAACAATAAAAACAACAACGGTGTCATCGAGCTCTGGGGGCACGAATTTAAGAAGGCGGGGGAAGGCTTAGACCGGGGCCAGGTGGTCTCTTTTATCGATGAGCTCATGAAAAAACACGAGGCACTCCTCAAGCGCACCGAGCACCTTGCCTCGCTGACCCAGCTCGCCGAAAAGACGATTGTTGAGGCCGATGCTGTTGCCAAACAGGTCAGGGGCGAAGCCGAAGAGAAGGCAAGGGCGGAGGCCAAGGCGATTTTGGCTGAGGCGGAGGAAAAGGCCCGAAAACTCGCCCAGGAGAAAAAGGCCGAAGCTTTAGCCAGGGTCGAACAGGAGGTGAAAGCCGTCAAGGCCAAGGCGCAACAGGAGGCAGCCAAGATGCTGGAGGAAAAGACGAGAGAGATTCAACCCGAACTGAGGAAGAGCGTCAAACGCCTCTACGGAGAGCTTCTGTCGCAACTGGAGAACCTGAAGCAGCAGGTGGTGGCTTTAGAGGAGGAGTTAGACCAAAAGCTAGCCCGCCCCCCGGAAAAGCCCAGCGCTGTAGTAGCCGAAACCAGCCAAGCGGACAGTGAAGACGGCCAGGCCGATAGTGAATTCCTGGAGCTATTCCAGTCCGCCAAGGAAACCGACGAACAGCCGGAATGGGAACTGGAAATACTGCCCCCCATAGACCTGAACCAGATACTGGACATCATCAACTACCTCGACGACCAGCCCGAGGTGGAGCAGACCGAGCTGATACCCCACATGGAGCGGCCCAAAATCACGGTATTCCTGAACAAGCCGCTAGCCATGATTAATATACTGAGAGGGCTGCCGCAGGTAGCCAACGTCACCGAGGATACCGCCGGGACTAACGGCTCCGACGTTAAACCGAGGAAGGCCAAGATAGAGCTTTCCCGCAGGCCCGCCTCCAAGCCAAGCAACTAGAGAGCGCTATTGCCACACCAGGGGAGCGTGCCCGTTAATTGATAAAGTTAATAGATAAAAGGGAAAGCCGCTAATCCAGGAAAACCTGCTCCTGGTACGATGGGACTGCCGTTTCCCAGCCGTGGCGGCTTCTTATTAAACCGGCCAAGTGCTGTGAGGCACCGGGCTCACCGTGAGTTACAAAAACACGCCTCGGCGGCTTACGCAGGCTGGACAGCCATCTAAGCAGTCCGTCCCGGTCAGCGTGCGCTGAAAATCCGTTGAGCTGAGCTATTCTGGCCCTCACCGGATAGTATTGCCCCAGTATTCTGACCCTTTGCGCCCCATCGACTATCTGCCGGCCCAGTGTTCCGGCCGCCTGATAGCCGACAAAGAGAATGGTGCTTTCCTCCCTGGTGATATTGTTGACCAGGTGGTGCTTTATCCGGCCGCCGGTGCACATGCCGGAGCCGGCAATGATGATGACACTGCCTTTTATATGGTTTATCGCCTTTGACTCATCAACAGTTCCGGCCAGGTTCAAGCCGGGAAAGTTAAAAGGCGACTTTCCCTGGCGCAGCAGTTCTTTCATCTCTTGGTCAAACAATTCAGCATGATGCTCAAACACCCCGGTAACACTCACCGCCATGGGGCTGTCGACGAAGACCATATTGTGGGGGATGCGGCCCTCGAGCCGGAACTGGTTTAGATAATACAGGAGCTCCTGCGACCTCTCCAGGGCAAAGCTGGGTATAACCACATTACCGCCTTTTGCTACAGTGGTAGTTACCGCCTCGGCAAGCTGGTCGGCGGCATCTTGGGGACTATCAAGCAGTCTATCGCCATAGGTGGACTCTATGATGACGTAGTCCGCTTCGTCGAAGAGGGTCGGGTCATGGAGTATCGGTTTATTCCGCCGGCCAATGTCCCCCGAGAATAAGATTGTCCTCGCCTTCCCGTTTTGCTCTATCTTAAGCCTGACCATGGAAGAGCCCAGGACGTGCCCGGCATCGTAGAAGGTAGCCTCAACACCATCGCCTATCGGGACGGCCTGGCCGTATCTAACCGACGAGAACAGGGGATTGACAGCCTCGGCATCGTCCCTGGTGTATAGTGGAATCTCGGGATAGGGGCCTCTCCGGTTTTCCCTCTGGTGCCGGCGCCTCTTAAAATCGGCGTCTTCCTCCTGTATCTTTCCCGAGTCGAGCAGCATTATCCGGGTGATTTCCGAGGTGGCGCCGGTGCAGTAGATGGCCCGGTTAAAGCCCTCCCGGACCAGCTTGGGCAGCAGACCGCAGTGGTCCAGATGGGCGTGGGTCAGCAGGACCGCGCCTAGCCTCTCTGGAGGAAATAGAAAGGGGCTCCAGTTTCGCCCCACGAGTTCCCTCTCCTGATAGAGGCCGCAGTCCACCAGGAATTTTACATTGTTGGTCTCAATCAGGTATTGCGAGCCGGTAACATTCCGCGCCGCGCCCAAGAAACTTAACTTAATCTGCATCCGTTGACCCTGAGGTGACTGGCCGTTACCCTTGAAGAGGCTCTTATCTCTCTGGACATTGATGAGATAGTAACAGAAGCCGATTTATGATGCAACCTCACTCTGGCTTTTGGTTCCCTCTACCAGTACCCCGCATCTTACACCCTCCCCGAGGCTCAGTATCTGACCAGTAGAGCCTTGGCCAGCGCACCATGCATTCTGCCCAGAACCTTGGCCAGGTGCATGGTAAGGATTATGAGCAGAATTCCGGCAATGACAGTCAGGGGCATCAGCCAGACGGGTGTGTAATACGGGACATTGTTGATTACCAGAGGGTAAATATCAAAACCCTGTTCCAGGATGGGCAGAGCAATCCCAAACAGAGACAATGCAATCAGAACAATGAACACGATAAAGTAAATTATGCCAAGCGGAAGCTTTATTATCATATAGACTATCGAGAGCCAGGTGTGTTTCTCCGAAATCAATGTCTTGAACCGCCCCCACCAGCCCGGGCTCTTACCGGAAAATATGGGCCGGCGCGGCATGCGGACCCCAAGCAGAGCTTCGACAACACGTCCTTCAACCAGGGCAATGCCCTGCACCGAAAGAACGAACAGGCCGAGAAAGGGCAGGCCGATGATTAAGACCATAAACCCCAGAGATAGCGATATACCGGTGACTGCCCAGGTAAAATAGATTATCCCGGAAAATAAAGAGAAGAACAATAAATAGAAAAGCGCCCCCCATGCCTTGGGGTCGGCGAAGACACCAAAGAAGCGGGAAACGAATGATTTTCCGCCCGAGTGTCTGGCCAGAGCCAGAGTTGTTGGTACACGCGATTCAATCTCCCGGTAGGCGGCGGCGATCTCTCCGGGTGCACCGTATTTCTCAATGATAGGCAGCAGGGCGTCGGCTTCGGCTAAATCGGGGCGGGCCTCCAGCGCCGACTCCAGCGTATTTCTCAGGTATTCCTCGGCATCAGAGAGGGCATCCTGAATAGTGGCCCGGTCGCATCCAGCCAGCTCTTTCTTAAGCTGGCGGAGATATTCCTCGATACTTTTTATCATCTTAGTCCTCCTCTAAGCGGGTATCAACAAAGGCCCTGGTCAGGCCCCATATTTCTGTCCACCGTTTAAGCGCCTGGCGCCCTGATTCGGTTATTTTATAGTAACGCCGGGGAGGCCCGGCTACTGATGGTTCTACCCGGCTTTCCAACAGCCCGCTTCTTTCCAGGGAGCGTAAAACCGGGTACAGCGTTCCCAGCTTTATGATGGGCTCGCTCTCCCTGCCCTCATCGATTAGCTTGGCGATTTGATAGCCGTACATGGGTTCAGTCGCCCGGCTCACGGCGCTGAGAAGGACAAGTTCGGTTATGCCAGCATTCAGTTCCTTCTGGAATTTCTTATCGGCGGCACTTGACTCTTGTAAGTTCATACCTCCCCCCTAAGTCAGGGTAGCTTCTGTACTACATACTATATACTATTATAAAGTATATAATACTATAAAATAAACAGTATGTCAAGGGGTTTTGGTGGAAGTTTTGAGAAATAGGTCACCAGGTGGGCAACTATACCGGTGGTGGTTTTTTGTGCCCTGATAGCATTTATTGTAGAATCTATCATCATCGCTGGCTTCTTCTAGACAGAAGGGCGAGTTGAATAGATGATAGAAACTAAAGAATTAAATGTGGTGACCGGAGCCTTTAGCTTCACCGGCAGCTACATTGCACAGCGTCTTCTCTCTATGGGGGAGAGTGTCAGAACTCTCACCAATCGTCCTGATGACGAAAATCCGTTCGGCCCCCAGGTAGAGGCTTTACCGCTTAACTTCGACAAGCCCGGAGAACTGACCGATAGTCTCCGAGGGGCAAGGACCCTTTACAACACCTACTGGATTCGCTTTCCACATGGCCGGGTCTCGTTTGATAGGGCTGTTGAGAACAGCAGGACACTCATCAGGGCGGCCGAGGAAGCAGGAATCCGCCGAATCGTGCATATGGGCATCACCAACCCGTCGGCAGACTCGGCACTCCCTTATTTCAGGGGGAAAGCGCTTGTAGAAGAGGCAATCACCCGTTCAAAGCTGTCCTACGCAATAGTCCGGCCGACCGTAATCTTTGGTACAGAGGGCATCCTGATTAACAACATCGCCTGGCTACTCAGAAGGTTCCCGGTATTTGCCGTCCCCGGCTCCGGAGATTACCGAATTCAACCTGTCTTTGTCGAGGATGTGGCCGAGATAGCCGTCAGCGCTGGCCACCAGGACGATAACGCTATTATGGATGCTGTCGGCCCGGAGACCTTCACCTTTAACGAGCTGGTGAGGCTGATTGCCAGCCGAATAAACAGCCGGGCCAGGATAGTGCATATCAGACCAAGGCTGGCGTACTCGCTTGCCAGACTAATCGGCGGTGCGGTCAGGGACGTGGTAATAACCCGGGACGAAATCGACGGCCTGATGTCAAACCTTCTTATCTCTAAAGGCGGGCCGACGGCGCCGACACGCTTCAGCCTGTGGTTGGGACAGAATGCCGATAAGGTTGGTAGAAGATATATCTCCGGTCTAGAGCGGCGCTACCGCTGAAGCGAATCTAGGGGAATTACGCAACCTAGCTTAATCCCTGCTGTCTCACCTTCCTATCAAGTCAATGGAACAGGCCAAGGTCGGCATGTAAGATAAAGGAGAGAGTGTCAGCTAATTTTGACTACCACGGGTAAAAGGGACACCGTCACAGGCTCTTGCCTGCCTTGAGGCGCTGTATCATTGATGGAAAGATATCGGAATAAACAGTGCGATAGGGGCCCTTTAGCATATTGGCTTCAAGCCACTCCCCTAATTCTTTCCTGGCCGCCACCTTCCCTGCTTCCCGTGCTTCCTCTAGTTCAGACTTTTTCCCGGTCATATCGTCCTCTCTTTCAGCGTCTTGCTTGGTAGGGTACTGGTGGAGATAGGGGGATTCGAACCCCCGACCTCTGCCATGCGAGGGCAGCGCTCTCCCTATTGAGCTATATCCCCACCCCAACGATTATAACACACGCCTTCCTTGCCAGTCACCACCATTGTTGCTATACTGAAATTTGTCATGGAATACGAGACCATCATCGGGCTGGAGGTCCACGCCCAGCTTTTAACCAAGAGCAAGATGTACTGCCGCTGCAGCACCGATTACGCCAGTGCCCCGCCCAACACCCATGTCTGCCCGGTCTGCCTGGGGATGCCCGGGGTGCTACCCACCATCAACCAGCAGGCGGTGGAATACACCGCGATGACGGCCCTGGCCCTCAACTGCACCATCTCCGACTACACCAAGTTTGACCGCAAAAACTACCCCTACCCCGACCTGATGAAGGGCTACCAGATTTCCCAGTACGACGCCCCCATCGGCCACGACGGCTGGCTCAACATCGAGGTTGGCGGTGAGACTAGGAAAATCGACATCACCCGCGTCCACCTGGAAGAAGACGTGGCCAAGCTGCTCCACCGCACCCCCCCCGGCGGCGAGTCCTACAGCCTGGTCGATGTCAACCGCTCCGGGGTGCCGCTGATGGAGATTGTCGGCGAGCCCGACCTGCGCTCACCGGAAGAGGCCCGCCAGTACCTGATAAAGCTGCGGACCATCCTCCAGTACCTGAGCGTATCCACCGGCAACATGGAGGAGGGGAGCTTCCGCTGCGACGCCAACATCAGCATCCGCCCCAAAGGGAAAGCCGATACTTTAGCCAAGGTCGAGGTCAAGAACATGAACAGCTTCAAGGCGGTCTATTTGGCCCTGGAGTATGAAGCCCAAAGGCAGCGCCAGCGGACCGACGAGGGCAAAAAGCTGACCCAGGAGACCAGGGGCTGGGTGGAGAACAAGGGGATAACGGTGGCCCAGCGCAGCAAGGAGTATGCCCATGACTACCGCTACTTCCCCGAGCCCGACCTTCCCCCGCTGGTCTTAAGCCGGGACTGGGTTGAGGAGATAAGGGCCAGGCTGCCCGAGTTGCCCGAGGCCAGGCGCGCCCGCTTCATTAGCCAATACGGCCTTCCCCCCTACGACGCCAACCTGATTACCAGCTCTAAAGACATGGCTGACTATTTCGAAGACTGCCTCAAAGAAACTAAAGCCGGAGCGGCCCAGGCCAAGGAGTTGAGCAACTGGCTTCTGGGCGAGGTCAGCCGTATCTTGAACGCCAACAGCATCGATATCAGAGGTTTCAGAGAAAGGGTTAGACCCAAGCAACTTTGTGAGCTTATAGTATATGCCCAAGACGTTATTAACACCGCCACCGCCAAATTCGTAGTTGAGGAAATGTTTAATACTGCTAAAAAAGCGGAAGAGATTATCAGCGAGAGAGGGCTTGCCCAGATAAGCGACAGCCGGGAGCTTGAAGAAACCGTGCTTAACGTGATAAACTCTAACCCTAAGGCAGTCGCCGACTATAAGGCGGGCAAGCAGCAATCGCTCAAGTTCCTGATGGGGCAGGTGATGAGGGCCAGCGGAGGCCGGGCTAACCCCAAGCTGGTAATCGAACTGCTGGAGAAGAAGTTAGAGGAAGCTTGAAATGCAGACCTATCTCAATATAGCTCAGATTATACTGTCCACAGCCGTGATAATCGCCGTCCTGTTTCAGGTTAAGGGCGGCGGGCTGGGGGGCATCTTCGGCCAGGCGGATACCGTCTACCGGACCAAGCGGGGGGCGGAAAAGACCCTGTTTCAGCTGACCATCGTCCTGGTGGCTCTATTTATCATCGTCTCCATAGTTGCGCTCAGAGTTGGCCAGTAGCGTGAATCTGAAAGTATGGTTTCTGGAGACCAGGCCGCAGTTCCTGCTCCTCGCCGTGGTACTGGCCTTCCTCGGTATCACTATCGCCTGGTATGACGGCTCCTTTCACCTCGGTTACGCCCTGCTCACCTTTCTAGGCCTGCTGCTCTGCCACATCAGCGTCAACGTCCTCAACGACTACTTTGACTATGAAAGCGGCATAGACCTGGAGGTCAAGCGCACCCCCTTCAGCGGCGGCAGCGGCATCCTTCCCACCGCCCGGCTCAAGCCGAAGCAGGTGCTCTGGTTCGGGCTGATTTCACTAATGCTGGCCGTGCCCATCGGCGTCTATTTCGTCCTAGCCCGGGGCTGGGACCTGCTGCCCCTGCTGATATTCGGGGCGCTGTGCGCCGTGCTCTATACCCCGCTCATCACCAAGCTGGGCTTTCCGGAGTGGGCGCCAGGGGTTGGGTTGGGTTTTCTGCCTGTGCTGGGGGCTTATTTTATCCAGACCACGTTCTACACCTTCCCGGCGGTCATCGCCGCCATACCCTCCGGTATCCTGGTGCATAACCTGCTCCTTTTGAATGAATTCCCCGACGTAGAAGCCGACAGGAACGCTGGCCGCAGGACCATGCCCATCCTCATCGGCAAGACAAAGGCCTGGATGGTCTATACCGCCCTGACGATAGCGGTCTATCTCTGGATAATTGGCTGGGTAGCCGCCGGCAAGATGCCCCTATTCACACTGATAGCCCTGCTCACCCTGCCCTTCGCCATCGGGGCAATCCGGGGAGGTAAAAAGCACGACGATATGAGCCGGCTGGTGCCGGCCATGGCCGACAACGTTATGGTCATCCTGCTCACCCAGTTCCTGCTCGGCGTCGGCTATATCCTGGGGAGGGTCTTCGCTTGAAGCCGGTTGACCTGGTATTGCTCCACCCCCCCAGCGTCTACGACTTCCGCGAGAAGGCCATCCTCTACGGGCCGGTGGCCGACCTGATTCCATCATCTTCCATGTTCGAGATGTACCCCATCGGCTTTACCAGCATCGCCGAATACCTGGAGGCCGCCGGCTACCGGGTGCGCATCGTCAACCTGGCGGTGCGGATGCTCAACGATAAAAAGTTCGACGCCGAGGCCTTCATCAAGCGGCTGGAGGCACCCCTCTTCGGCATTGATTTGCACTGGCTGGTAAGCTCCCACGGGGCTATCGAGGTAGCCAGGATTGTTAAGAGGTGCCACCCCCAATCCAAAGTCATCTTCGGCGGCTTCTCTTCGTCCTATTTCTATAAGGAGCTGATGGGCTACCCCGAAATAGATTATGTAATGCGGGGCGACACCACCGAGGAGCCGCTGCGGCAGCTTATGGCCTGCTTAAAAGATAAGCGCCCGCCGGAAGAGGTGCCCAATCTGGTCTGGCGGGACGAGCGGGGCGAGGTGCGGGAAAACCCCTTCGCCTATGTCCCCGCCGACCTGAGCCCGGTCATGGTCGGCCACTTTGAAAGTACGGTGCGCTCGGTTATCCGCTACCGCGACCTGGCCAGCTACGCCCCCTTCAAGGGCTGGACGAGCTATCCCATCACGGCGGTGCTCACCTGCAAGGGCTGCAACGAGAACTGCGTCATCTGCGGCGGCTCCGCCGCCGCCTTCAAGCGGTTCTACGGGCGGGATAAGGCCGCCTTCCGCTCCCCGGAGGCGGTGGCCCAGGACATCAAGCAGATTGAGCGCTTCAGCACCGGCCCCATCTTTATCCTGGGCGACCTGCTCCAGCCCGGCCAGGAATACGCCGACGAGGTCCTGCTCCAGCTGGAGAAGCTCAGGGTGAAGAACCAGCTTATTCTGGAGCTTTTCAACCCCGCCCCCAGGGAGCTAGTGCAGCGGATGGGCCGCGCCTGCCCTAACTTCTGCCTGGAGATTTCCCCGGAGTCCCACGACCCCAAGGTAAGGAAGGCCAGTGGCCGGAACTACTCCAACGAGGACTTAGAGCGGACGCTGGCCGATGCCCTAGATGCCGGCTGCTCGCGGCTGGATGTCTTCTTTATGATTGGCCTGCCCCAGCAGACGCCCAAATCGGTGATGGATACCGCTAGCTACTGCGAACACCTCTTCCGAAAGTTCAGTGGGGATAAGCGCTTCTCTCCCTTCATCGCCCCCATCTCCCCATTCCTTGACCCGGGCAGCCTGGCCTTTGAGCAGCCGGAGCGCTACGGCTATATCGTCCTCTTTAAAACGCTGGAGGAGCACCGCCAGGCACTGGTCGCTCCGAGCTGGAAGTACTCACTGAACTACGAGACGCGCTGGATGAACCGCCAGCAGATTGTGGACACGGCCTACGAGGCGATAATCCGCCTCAACCGCCTGAGGGCGAAATACAACACTATATCTCTTGAGATGGCCGATATCGGTGAGCAGCGTATCAAGGCGGCCTGGGAGATGGCCAACCGCATCGATGGTATTCTATCGCGGGGTGATTTAAAAGCGCTGCCCCTGCTGAAATCACAGATAGACGAGATAAACGCCTTCCCAGTGGTGGAGAGAAAGCAGCTTGAGCTGCCGGGGCCAGCCAGGCTCAAATTCTTAAGTTCGCTCTGGCGCTGGCTGACAGGGAAGAAGTAGCCCCACCCCCAATTATATCTTATCCCGCCCGCCGCCCTTTTATGGAAACGGGCTAAAGCCCTTTTTTACCCCCCCCCATAAAAGAGAGTGAATAGAGGTCTAACCTCTATCGGGTGGGTGGGACGCAAAACTCACGCTAGAAATCAAGCTGGAAACCTCCCCTTTTCCCCCCAAGATGGAATTGATAGAAGTATCACTTCTGTAGGGCGGGTCAGGGTGGGAAGAAAAACGCTCGCTAAAAGTCGCACCCCACCCCCAATTTATAGTCACCGTTTCCATTTCCAGACCGTGCCCTCGGCAGTATCTTCAAGGATAATTCCGGCTTCGTCCAGCTTGGCCCGCATCTCATCGGCAAGCTGGAACTGCCTGGCTTTCCGGAACTGGTTGCGGATGGAAACTAGTAAATTATGATAGTTAATACTATTCTCATACAGCTGCTCTAGATAAGCTTGCGTTTGCTCAGCAATAACAACATCCCACTGCTTCAATATGTCTTGGGACCGACTACTAATAAAATCTATCAGACGGTTACTTAGATCGTTGCTGCTGTAGAGCTCTTTCAAGTAAACCTGCATTTCCTTAGCAAAAGTGGCATCCCACTGCTTTGATATATCCTGGGACTGGCTACGGATATAATCTGTCAGACGGTTACTTAGATCGTTGCTGCTGTAGAGCTCTTTCAAGTAAACCTGCATTTCCTTAGCAAAATCATCGTGACTAACCGATTGAACATCTTTTTCACAGCTGTGTATATATTTCGACAAAGTCTTATAGAGTTCAGCCTCAGGGGGTAACTTCTCTTGTGGCCTCAGGGTCAGCCCCAATACCTCCCGCGCCAGCGATACCAGAGTGCTTTGAGCCTGGCCGATGCTAACGTCGGCGTCAGCGGCCTGATTTATGGCACTGGTCAGCTCAAACAGGGTTCCCATCGCTTTAGCGGTGTTAAAATCATCGTCCATCGCCTCAATAAACTGCTTACGGTAAGACCCTGCGTCAAAAGCCTCCCCTTTTCCCCCCACCGGGTCTTCTCTGGAGACCGCCCGCAGCAATCTCTCCGCCCCCCGCTCCGCCGCCTCCAGGCCCTCCTCGGAGTAGGTCAGCGGGCTGCGGTAGTGGGAGCCTAGGATAAAGATGCGCAGGGCGTCGGGGCTGTATTTCTCTAACGCCTGCTTGATGGTTATCAGGTTGCCCAGTGACTTGCTCATCTTGTCCCCGCCGAGCTGCACCAGACCGTTATGCAGCCAGTATTTAACGAAGGGCTTAACCCCGGTAAAGCTCTCCGACTGGGTAATCTCGTTCTCGTGGTGGGGAAAGATTAGGTCCTGCCCCCCGCCGTGGATGTCCAGCGTTTCGCCTAAATACTTCAGGGACATGGCGCTGCACTCGATATGCCAGCCCGGACGGCCCTGGCCCCAGGGGGACGGCCAGCGCGGCTCGCCCGGCTTGGTCGCCTTCCAGAGGACAAAGTCCATGGCGTCCTCTTTTTCCTGGCTGCCGATGGCGCACTCGGCGGCTCTCATCGCCTCCAGGCTGCGGTGGGAGAGCTTGCCGTAGTCGGGGTCGCTCCTCACCCGGAAGTAGACGCTGCCGCCGGCGGGGTAGGCATAGCCCTTGTCTATCAGGCCACCTATCACCTCAATGATTTTGTCTATCTCCCCGGTAGCCCGGGGGTAGACGTCAGCCGGCTCGATATTCAGGGCCTCCATATCCTCGAAGTAGCTCCGGGTGAACTTCTCGGCCAGTTCACTGGGGGCAATGCCCAGCTTATTGGCCCGGTCGATAATCTTGTCGTCGATATCGGTCACGTTCTGCACGTATTTGACCTTATATTTTCTAAAGCGCAGGTAGCGCCGGATAACGTCAAAGATTATGTAGCTCATGGCGTGGCCGATGTGGGCATCGTCATAGGGGGTAACCCCGCAGACGTACATCTTTACCTGACCGCCCTCCGGTGAAAACTCCTCTTTCTTACCGGAGAGGGTGTTATATACCTTCATTTCTCTCTCTTTGCCGGAGGGAGGCGCTTCTCCAGCTTAGCTATTCTCTTCTCCAGCTTGTCCAGCCTCTCCCCCACCGGGTCGGGCAGCTTCTCCACGGTAGCGGTATCGGGGTTTCTCACCGCCACCACCCGCCCCGGCACCCCGACCACGGTAGCGTTGGGCGGCACCGAGTTTATCACCACCGAGCCGGCGCCGACCTTGGCGTTATCGCCGATGGTGATATCCCCGATAACCTGTGCCCCCACCCCCACCACCACGTTGTTGCCCAGGGTGGGATGGCGCTTTTTCCGCTGCTGGCTGGTACCGCCCAGGGTCACTCCCTGGTATAGTGTCACGTTGTCGCCGATAACCGAGGTCTCGCCGATGACCACCCCCATGCCGTGGTCAACGAAAAAGCCCTCGCCGATGGTAGCCCCGGGGTGAATCTCGATACCGGTCAGAAAGCGGCTGCAGTGAGATATGAGCCGGGGCAGCACCGGGACGTGCCAGCGGAAGAGGGTGTGGGCCAGGCGGTGGCACTGGCGGGCGTGAAATCCGGGGTAGGCCAGCACAATCTCCAGGGTGCTGACCGCCGCCGGGTCGTGCTCAAAGGCGGCCTTAATGTCCTTTCTTATGCTGGCGATAAGTCCCACGGTTACTGTCTTCCTTCAATCAGGGCGACGGCCTGGGCCTCCATCCACCGGCCTTTGCCGATACTACCCAGGCCGTTAGTGGTGCTGGCCTTGACACTGACCCGCTCTACCTCAATACCAAGGGTATCACTTATTTTCTGCCGCATCTGGCCAATAAACCCGGCCAGCTTGGGCTCCTCGGCCACTATGGTAGCATCAATGTTGACTATCTGCCAGCCCTTTTCGGTCAGCTTTTCCTTTACCTTTTCAAGTAGGGTCAAACTGGATATATCCCTATACTTCGCTTCGCCGGGGGGGAAATGGCCGCCGATGTCACCTAGGGCGGCAGCGCCGAGAAGGGCGTCGATTATGGCGTGGGTGAGCACGTCGGCGTCGCTCCAGCCGTCGAGCCCCTTACCGAAGGGTATCTCTACCCCGCCGATAATGAGCTTTCTCTTCTTGACCAGTTGGTGGACGTCATAGCCGATGCCCACCCGCAGATTAGTTGCCACTTTTAAGCAGAGCCTCCGCCACCAGCAGGTCGTTAGTGGTGGTTATCTTTATATTATCATAAGCGCCCATATAGAGCTTGACCTTACTGCCCAGCGCCTCAACCAGAGAGGCATCGTCGGTCACCTCACCTTTCGCCTTCTGGTAGGCTCTGGAGATTATATCGGCCCGAAACACCTGCGGTGTCTGTATCGCCCACAGGTTTTGCCGAACTGGCGTCTCAAGCACGATTCGGTCATCATCGGCAATCTTAATAGTATCGGTGACGGGAACGGCGGCTACCGCCGCCCCGGTCTCTTTAGCCGCCTCCAGTCCGTCCTCAATCAGCTCTCTGGTTACCAGGGGACGAGCACCGTCGTGGATGACCACCCAGTCACAATTTTTAAGCTCTTTAAGCCCCGCCACCACTGAGTCCTGCCGCCTTTCCCCCCCGGTGCAGACTTCAATAGGCTCGGAATATTTCTTTTCGGCTATCAACTGGCGGCACCTTTTAACATTATTTTCACTCACCACCACCACTATCTGGCTAACAGCATCACACTTTTCAAAGGCGTCCAACACATAAGATAAGGCCGGTCTTCCCCCCAGCGGGGCGAAAACTTTATCTATACCACCCATCCGCCGGCTCTCTCCGGCGGCGGCGATGATAGCGCCCACTTTTGGCTGGTCAGTCATTTTTAGCCTTCTTCCCCACCAGCCCCACCCTTATCGCCTCCCTCAGGGTACTTACCGGAACAATCTTGATATTCTTAGGGACGGAAATATTAGCCCCGGCCCTGGGCACCAGGCAGCCCTTGAAGCCCAGCCGGGCGGCTTCGGCCACCCGCCGGTCTAGTTGAGAAACGTCTCTTAGCTCTCCGCTCAGGCCCACCTCCCCCACCACCGCCAGCTGCGGGTCAACGGCCAAATCTTTAGCGCTGGAGGCGATGGCCAGGGCAATGCCCAGGTCGGCCGCCGGCTCTTCAATCTTGAGCCCGCCGGTGACATTGGCGATAATATCCTGGTTGCCCAGCTTCAAACCGGCCCTCTTGGTGAGCACGGCGGTAATCAACAATAAACGCCCGAAGTCAACCCCGTTGGCGGTGCGCCGGGGCAGGCCGAAAGAGGTAGGCGTGGTCAGGGCCTGAATCTCCACCAGCAGCGGTCGGCTGCCCTCAAGTGTGGGCACCACCGCCGAGCCGATGGCCTCCCCCCAGCGCTGGGATAGAAATGCTTTGGACGGGTTGGCCACCTCCACCAGCCCCTCCACCTTCATCTCAAAGACGCCCACCTCGTTGGTCGAGCCGAAGCGGTTCTTCACCCCCCGCAGCACCCGGTAGGCGCTGAAGGGCTCGCCCTCAAGGTAGAGCACCACATCCACGATATGCTCTAAGACCCTGGGGCCGGCGATAGCGCCATCCTTGGTCACATGCCCGGCCACGAAGACGGGCACCGCCCTGGGCTTGGCCCAGTGCATCAGCCTCAGGGTGCACTCCCGCACCTGGCCGATGCTACCCGCCGCCGAGTCCAGTTCGGGCAGATAGACCGCCTGGATGGAATCGATGACCACCAGCGACGGGGCCAGCTGCTCCAGGTGACCCAGTACCGCCCCCAGGTCGGTCTCGGCCAAAAGATAGATCCTCTCCCCGCTTACCCCCAGCCGCTCCGCCCTGAGCCTTATCTGGGAGAGCGTCTCCTCGCCGGAGACGTAGGCCACCTTGCCCCCCGCCCCGGCCACCAGAGCCGCAACCTGCAGCAATAAAGTTGATTTGCCGATACCGGGCTCCCCCCCGATGAGCACCAGGGAGCCGGCCACCACCCCACCCCCCAGCACCCGGTTCACCTCGGAGAGGGGCAGGGGCAGGCGGTCAGAGGAATCAATAGCCACCTGGGATAGCTCGCGGGGCGGGTTCTCCAGGGCGGAAATACTAGCCGGGGCAGCTGCTGAGATTACCGTTTCGGCAAAGGTGTTCCACTCCTGGCAGTTGGGGCAGCGCCCCAGCCATTTCAGGCTCTCCCGGCCGCAGTTCTGGCAGACAAAGACAGTCCGGGAGGCTGATTTATCCGATTTGCCCACGGACTGACTTTAACTGATTTGGGGTGGTTAATGCAAGGGGATTTTGAGAATAGTTTTTCTTCCCATACCCACCCGCCCACATAAGCTCCGCTTCTGGAACTTGCTTCCCCACCCCCTCTTAGCGATTGTTTCTCTTCCCACCCAACCCACCCTACAGAAGTGATACTTCTATCAACTTCTTATTGGGGGTAAGGGAAAATAATCTCCCCCTTCACTGGGGGTGCGGAAAGGAAGTCTAAGAGGGTGAAACCCTTTTGGGTGGGAGGGTGGGACGAAAAACGATAGTTAAAAAGGGAGGGGGTTAAAGAGCTAAAGGAGCATACCCAGCAGTATCCCGGCCACCACCGAGGTGGCCACTGCCCCGGCCATATTGGGCCCCATGGCGTGCATCAGCAGGAAGTTCCTCGGGTTCTCCTTCTGCCCCATTTTCTGCACCACCCGGGCCGACATGGGGACGGCAGATACCCCGGCGGCACCTATCATCGGGTTTATCTTCTCCTTGAGGAACAGGTTGGCCAGCTGGGCTCCCCATATACCGCCGGCGGTGGAGAAGGAGAAGGCGACCACCGCCAGGCCGATGATAACCAGGGTCTGGGGCTGCAGGAACACCTGGGCCGGCATCAGCCCACCGACAACCACCCCCAGGAGAATGGTCAGGACATCGATAAAGACACCGCCGGCTGACTGGGCCAGCCTCTCGGTAACGCCGCTGACCCGCAGCAGGTTGCCGAACATGAACATGCCGATGAGGGGAATCGACTTAGGCACCAGCAGGGCGGAGACCAGGAATATGGCTATCGGGAAAAGGATTACCTCTATCTTGGAGACCTTGCGCACCTGCGGCCTCATGAATATCGCCCGCTCTTTCTTGGTGGTGAGCAGCTTTATTACCGGAGGCTGGAGTATTGGTACCAGGGCCATATAAGAATAGGCTACCAGCGTAATCGGTCCCAGCAGCTTCGGGGCCAGGGCGGCGGTAAGATACACCGTAGGCGGACCATCGGAGCCGCCGATAATGCCGACGCAGGCGGCCTCATTTATCGAGAATACCCCGGAAGCGAAGGCAATGATAAAGACGACGAAAACACCCAGCTGGGCGGTGGCACCGAAAACAAACGATATGGGGCGGGCAACGGTGGGGGTAAAATCGGTGAGGGCCCCCAGGCCGAGGAAGATGAGCAGGGGGATTACCTCGGTCTCGATACCGTAGGCATAGAGTATATTCAGCAGGCCTATTTTCCCCTCCCCCACCGCCTGTGCCAGCTCAGTCAGATTGGGCACTACCGCCGGGAGGCCGTCCGGGGTATAGACCATCATGCCGGCGAAGGGAAGATTGACCAGGAAGATGCCGAAGCCGATGGGAACCAATAAAACGGGCTCCATCTTCTTGGCAATGCCCAAGTAGATAAGGAGCCCGCCGATGAGGAGCATGAGGATATTGCCCCAGGTTAAGGCGCCGAAGGCACTTTCATACAATCCGAACAATTACTTGTCCTTTTTCGAACCCTCTTTGCTTTCAGTTACCGGTTTGGCCGTTTTCCGCACCACCAGCCCTATTATCCAGGCTACCACTGCCAGGATTACCAGAACCAGGATGCATAGTCCATAGCCACCCCCGGCAATCTCGGCCACTAAACCCCAGTCCATCTTAAATATTCCTTAAATTTAAAAAATCAGTAATCAATAACCGCCAGCAAATCACCGGCTTCAACCACCTGGCCTGCGGTAAGGTCTATTTTGGCCACGGTGCCAGCCACCGGAGCCAGTATCGGGTTTTCCATCTTCATTGATTCCAACAGGCAGAGCACATCCCCCTCGCCGACCTTGTCCCCCGCCTTGACATTGACGCTGGTTATCTTGCCCGTTATCGGTACCTCCACATTCTCCTGGGCCAATTCCTAGCCTCCTTTCTACCTCTCCTTCACAAATTTGGACGAACTAAAAGGGCGGCTCTGGTATCCTTCCTGTATTTCCGCCCTTTTACGTGTAAAAGCCAGCCGGTCAGTCATCATTAACTACGCTTTATCGTCTCCCAGCAATGCTCCCACCGCCATACCCGGGAAAGGTGCCTCATCCGTTTTCAACACAATTTCATTATCGGCAACATCAACCAAAGCCTTGGAAACATAGCCGTGCATCTTTAGATGGGCCAGAATATCACCGTTTTCCTGGCTTATCCTCTCTATTTCAGCTTTCAAGTCATCCGAGGAGTAAACGGTGAGCATTTTTTCGGAACTCTCCACGCTTAAGACGCCCTTAAGCGCCTTGACAGCATCAACGACAGCCGGACTAACCTCGGTCATTTCCGCCTCAACCTCGAAAACCTTGTCATAAGCCTTAAATTCGCTGCGGAGCACCGCTTCCGAAAGTTTATCCTCAATCATATCCTGAATTACCCGGCGCAAGGGCCTGGCCCCGAAGACCTCGTCGTAGCCCTTTTCGCCGAGGAAGTCTTTGGCGGCATCGGTTACCTCCAGCTTTATCTCCTTCTCCGCCAGCTGCTGGGAAACCTGGGCCAGCATCAGGTCAACTATCTGGCGGATATGCACCTTGTTCAGGGAATGGAAGACCACCACCCCGTCGATACGGTTGAGGAACTCGGGGCGGAAGGTCTTCTTCAGCTCGTCAAGCAGCTTCTCCTTCATCTTGCCGTATTCCATCTGCTGGGTCTTGGTCTCGTCGCTGCGTGAGGCGAAACCGATAGTGCCGCTCTTCTTGATGAGCTTGGCGCCGATATTGCTGGTCATAACGATAATGCAGTTGCGGAAGTCCACCCGCCGGCCCTTGGCATCGGTCAGGTGGCCGTCGTCGAAAATCTGCAAAAGGATATTAAAGACGTCCTCATGGGCCTTTTCAATCTCGTCGAGGAGTATGGCGCAGTACGACTTACGCCTCACCGCCTCGGTGAGCTGGCCGCCTTCGTCATAGCCGACATAGCCCGGCGGCGCCCCCACCAGTCGGGCCACGGTGTGCCTCTCCATAAACTCGGACATATCCAGCCGGATGAGGGTATCTTCGCTGCCGAACATGAACTCGGCCAGGGCTCTGACCAGCTCGGTCTTGCCCACGCCGGTGGGGCCGAGAAAGACAAAATTACCGATGGGATGCCGGGGGTCTTTAAGCCCGGCCCGGGCCCGCCTCACCGCCCGGGAGATGGTATTAATCGCCTCATCCTGGCCGACGATGCGCTTGTGCAGCACTTCCTCCATCTGAAGCAGGCGGCTGGTCTCGTCCGAAGCCAGCTGCACCACCGGGATGCCGGTCCACATGCTGACCACCTCGGCGATATCCTCAGCGGTTACCACAGGCTTGGCCTGCCCCTGCTCCGCCTGCCACTCCTCCTCCATCTGCTTCATCTTCTCTTCCATCTGGAGCTCGCGCTGGCGCAGCTCGGCGGCATACTCGTACTGCTGGGCGTTAAGAGCGGCTTCCTTATCCTTCTGCACGCTCTCCTGCGCCCGCCTGGCTTCCTTGATGGTGACCGGTATCGTCCGGCGCTTGATTCTCACCCGGGAAGACGCCTCGTCAATCAGGTCAATGGCCTTGTCCGGCATGAAGCGGTCGGGAATATAGCGGGAGGAAAGGGTGGCGGCAGCGCTGAGCGCCTCGTCGCTTATAGTCAGCTGGTGGTGCTCCTCGTAGCGCCCCCGAATACCCTTTAAGATTTCCAGCGTTTCGTCAACCGAGGGCTCTTCCACCAGCACCGGCTGGAAGCGCCGCTCCAGGGCGGCATCACGCTCAACATACTTGCGGTAGTCATCGAGGGTGGTGGCCCCGATGCACTGTAGCTCGCCCCGCGCCAGCGACGGCTTGAGGATATTGGCGGCATCAACCGCCCCCTCGGCCGCCCCGGCCCCAACCATGGTATGAAATTCATCGATAAAGAGCACGCAGTTGCCGGCGGCCTTTATCTCGTCAATGACCTTCTTCAGGCGCTCCTCAAACTCGCCGCGGTATTTGGTGCCGGCCACCACCGCCCCCATATCCAGGGTAACTATCCTCTTTCCTTCCAACGTCTCGGGCATGTCGCCGGCGACGATGCGGTGGGCCAGACCCTCAACGATGGCCGTCTTGCCCACGCCCGGCTCACCGATGAGCGCCGGGTTGTTCTTGGTGCGGCGGCTCAAAATCTGGATCACCCTCTCTATCTCCTTGTGCCGCCCGATAACCGGGTCCAGCTTACCGGCGGTGGCCGCCGCCGTTAAATCAATGCCAAGCTGGTCCAGGGCCGGGGTGCGGCTGGTGGTGCGGGTCGGCCTGGCTCTGGCCACCCCTTCACCCAGCACCCGCAGGGTCTCGGCGCGCGCCCGCTCCAGGGTAACGCCAAAGCTGTCCAGGACGTCAGAGGCCACCCCACCCCCCTCACGCAGAAGCCCAAGCAGCAGGTGCTCGGTACCGATGTAGTTGTGGCCGAGGTGGCGGGCCTCGTCTATGGCCAGCTCGATGACCCGCTTGGCCCGGGGGGTAAGCCCGATTTCACCGGTGGACGGCTTCTCGCCGCGCCCGATAATAAACTCAACTGCCGAGCGCGCTTTATTTAAGCCCACGCCCAGGCTGGCCAGAACCTTAGCCCCGACCCCCTCGTCCTCCCGCAGCAGGCCGAGCAGGATATGCTCGGTGCCGATATAGGTATGGTTGAAATGCTGCGCCTCTTCCTGGGCTAAAGTGAGGACTCTGCGCGCTCTCTCTGAGAACTTCTCAAATCGGCTAGCCATTAACTCACCTAATATAATTATAAATCAAGCAAAATCAAAGGTCAAAAGCCCCCTGGCAGTGGCATATTTTCCACAAAGGGTTGCCCCCTCAGTATCGTCTGCGCTGGGGCGTTTCACTTCCGTGTTCGGAATGGGAACGGGTGGTTCCACCCCGCTCTAACCACCAGAAGGCAAGCCTTATTCTAGCACATTTCCCAAAACAAAACAAAGGGGTCAAAGTGGTATTTTGGTACCGGATGGGGGAAAGGGGGTTAAGTGGTCTTTATCTACCCCACCCCCTCACCTAATCCCGGTATCTATATTCACATCAATAGTAACCGTCTCATCCGCCACCACGGTAATCTTCTGCGGCAGGTTATCCGCCCTGTCTATACCCACGTGGTTGATATCCACAGTGTAGGTGCCGGGGGCAATCTGGGCGGTATAGTAGCCGGTAGCCCCGTTGCCTATCTGGGTGATGGCCACCTCGCGCACCAGCTTCTGGCCGGACTCATCGTAAATCACTATTTTACGTGCCAAAAAGACCTCCGGCGGCACCGGGGGGCATTCGCCGGGCTTTTCCACCGGAGTGATGGGGCCGATGGTCACCGCGCCCTGCAGGAGCACGTTCTCCGGCCCGCCCGGGCAGCAAGACAGGTTAGCCAGGCCTCCGGCCAGCAGGCAGACAGCCAGCAATATTAACAGCACACGTTTCATCATCACGCCTAATCCATAGTAAAACAAAAAGAGGCGCTTTTTCAAGACGCCTCTCTAAAAACTCTAACTAATACCAAATCTGAAGCGGGCCAAGCCCTCGACCATTAGTACGGTTAAGCTAAATACATTACTGCACTTACACTCACCGCCTATCAAACAAGTAGTCTACTTGCGGTCTTACTCCTTCGCCCGAAAGCAAAGGATAGGAGATATAATCTCGGGGCGAGCTTCGCACTTAGATGCTTTCAGCGCTTATCCCAACCAGACGTAGCTACCCAGCAATGCTCCTGGCGGAACAACTGGCACACCAGAGGTCTGTCCCTCTCAATCCTCTCGTACTAGAGAGAGCCCCCCTCAAATCTCCGGACGCCCACGACGGATAGAGACCGACCT
>Ga0315548_1000376_pt1 | contig 41820 bp, 43 predicted proteins | sample SalMarSW160110MG_2_FD_202540 | JGI IMG/M metagenome (GOLD analysis project Ga0315548, IMG submission 202540) | Salt marsh sediment microbial communities from the Plum Island Ecosystem LTER, Massachusetts, United States - Salt Marsh Sediment SW1601-110 ... | reverse complement strand
ATGATTAAATAAATTATAAATAAAAAAGAAAAGAAAGGAATGGTTATTTAAGAAAAATCAAAAGACATGTTAAAAAACATTTTTAAAATCAAGCCAATTTAAAATAAAGTAAAATAAAAACAAAGACAAAAAAAGAAGATGACAAAAAAATTAAAAGTACATATAAAACAAAAATATAAACACTTTTTCATAGTCCTGGCTTTCGCAGTTATTTTGTCATCAATGGTTTTTTTTGTTTTTGAAAAAGCCAGCCTAACAGGTTACATAATTCTGCCAACAGATGTTAAAGATTATCAAATTGTTATAGATTATTTAGAACAAACAAGAAATTACAGAATTTTTGAAATACTTGTAATGGATCCTGAAAATATTAAAGTAGAACGTTATTATTTATGTTCAACAGAAACAATGTATACCAAACCTTGTCTAGATTTAGAAATCCTTCAAAAAATTGATAATTACAATTGGCCACAAACATATTATTGGTATGTTAAATTTTCAAGTGAGCAATGGATGGAAAAACCCCTTTATTTAGAATTTATAATAAGAGGCAATGACGGTGTTATAATGCAAGCCGATATTGGAGAAACACCAAGGGCATTTAGATAACATAGCTCCGGGCGGATTCGAACCGCCGTCCCAAGGTCCAAAGCCTTGAATGCTTGACCACTACACTACGGAGCTATAAAAATCATAAACAATTATTACTTTAAAATCTTTTCATAAAGAATTACAAATATTAATTAGTATTAGTTAAGACGGTATTTAATTATGAAAAGTATGGATTCAAAATTGAAGATTTATTTAAAGGAAACGAAGAAGCAGAACCACATTGTTCAATTATATTCAGGCTTAACAATGTTGAAGTAATTGGTGAAGAAACATTTGAAATAACAAGATATATTCCAATAGAAGGCAATATAGAACTATTAAAAGAGTTAATTAAAAGTTGTAAAATTGCAATTGACCAGCTTGAAAAAATAGAAGAAGATTACAAAAAAGAAATATAATTCTTCTAATAAATAAAATTCATAAAGAATTAATAATAATAAATTTTCCAAGATTTTTAATATAAGAACTTGCTTTTTTTGTCAATTTTCCTGTTGTCAAAAACAATACGGGTGTCTTTACCTGCTGACCCTTTTGATAAGCAAAACTTAAGTCGGCTTCATTAATTGTTTTCTTTTTCTTAGCCACAACAATAAAATTTAAATCTCCAAAAGCTGATTTTGTTGAAACTTTACAAAAAGCATCGTCATCATCAAGTTCCTCAACAATTTTAATATTTTTAGAATTTAGCCATGAAAAAACTCTTTTTCTAAATTCTTCTTTACTGGCTCTTTTTTTTCGTGGTTTTGGTTTTATTTTTTCTTCTTTTTCTTTATCTTCTTTCTTTTCTTCTCTTTCTTCTTTTATTTCTTTTGTTTGTTTTGTTACTTGTTTTGTTTCTTTTGCTTCATTTTTTATTTTAATTTTCATCTGTTTTTTTTCTAGTAATTTTGAAATTCTTTTTGATGCCTCATCTTGATCTATAGAATAAAATCTCCAGAAAGTTTTTTCTTCTTCATTGGTTTTAACTTTTATAGGAAAAGCAAAATCTTTCATATGACTAAATGCAACCCTCTGAACTGGCTGTAATTTGGTCTCATCAACAACTTCTTTTTTCTTGAGCAATTCAAAAGCTTCTTGTTCTTTATGGGCTAGATGTTTAATAAACTTTTCAAGCTGACCTTTCTGACCTTGTATATAATAAAGAGGCGAACCACCTATTTTTAAATCACTCAATATAACAGATCTTTCAGCCCTCATATCACTAAGCAAAGCCGAAGTTAAAAGTAGAGAAACACCTATTTCCCGAGAAATAACAGCTGGCAGGGCAGGGCCTTTATTTTGTAAAACCTCAATAATTTTGTTCTTTTTTTCTTTCAAATTTTTTAGATTATATTCATTTCTTTCCATCTTTCTTATAAGAATTACGGTCTTGTCCAATTTATTTCATAATATGTTACATCGCCTTCTTCATCAACAATTCCAATCAATAAATTTTTTCTTGTTGAATGAGCAACACGGTTTTTAGCAGCAAATTCATGCCAGGTCATAATTGAAGATTCATAAACTGGAAATAAAATCCATTTAGCATGGGCTTCTCCAGGTTTAATTCCCCTATCATAAATACGAAAATCTGCCCCAAATTTGAGGGCTGTTTTAACAATATAACCCCTATCTCTTATATCTCTAAAAACACAAAAACGGGTCCAGAAATTGGGTTCAAGTTTTCTTGCTTTAGCAATAAAATTATCAAAACCTAATTTCTTTCTTTCATCATAAATATTAATTTTTCCTTTCTCAAAAAGATAAGCAGCTTCAACAAGAGAATAATAAACCTTATCCCTTATAACTTGACCAAAACGACTTTTTCCATAAAGGTCAATGGCTTTTTTATCTTTAGTAATAACTCTTTCATCTGCAATAAAAACCTTAAAAGCTTTGCTAGTTTTCTTTTTCAAAATTTTCTTCTTAGTTATTTTTTGCTTTTTCTTCGTAATCTTTTTCTTAATTCTTTTCTGCTTTTTCTTTGTAGTTTTCTTCTTTGTTATTTTATTTTTGGTTTTCTTTTTAGTTTTTTTCTTAACCATAATAAAAAGAGTTTGCTTTTGTTTTTAAACTTTATTAACTAAAAGATTAACAAAAACAATTAAAAATGAAAAAACCCTTTTTTTGATATGGGAATTACAATACTTGGAACATCTGAAGCTACCCCAACAGCAAGAAGAAGCCAGTTAGCTATGCTTTTAAAATATAATAAAGAAAATATACTTATTGACTGTGGAGAAGGAACTCAAAGACAATTTAAAATTGCCAAGCTTAATTTTCTCAAAATCACAAGAATTCTCATTAGTCATTGGCACGGGGACCATGTTTTTGGTTTGCCTGGCTTATTACAAACTTTTGCCCTAAACAATTATAATAAAACATTAAAAATTTATGGCCCTAGAGGAACCAAACATTTTGTTAAATTACTTCTCAAAACTTTTGTTTTCAAAGAGAAAGTAAAAACAGAAATTCATGAAATAAATAAAAATGGCAAGATAATTGATAGTAAGGATTTTTATATAGAAGCATATAAAATGCAACATACAACCCCCTGTTTAGCTTATAGGTTTGTTGAAAAAGATAAAAGAAAAATTAATATAAATTTTATTAAAAAACATAAAATTAAGCCAGGACCAATTCTTGGCAAACTTCAGCAAGGCAAAAGCATTACATTTAATGGGAAGAAAATTACAGCAAAGCAGGCAACAAAAATAAAAAAAGGAAAAAAGATTTCATTTATTATTGATACTTTAATTAATAAAAACTGTATAAAAGCTGCTAAAGAAGCAGATATTTTAATAAGCGAATCTACCTTTCTTGATTCCAAACATTCTAATAAAGCAAAAGAAAGAAAACATCTTACTGCAAAACAAGCAGCAACAATTGCAAAAAAAGCAAAAGTAAAAAAACTTATTTTAATACATTTATCTCAAAGATATGCAAAAAATCCTAGTCCAATTTTAAATGAAGCAAAAAAAATCTTCAAAAGCACAGAACTTGCAGAAGATTTTATGAGAATTAAATTATAAAATTAAATTTTCTTTTTCTTAATTTCTTTTTTCTTTTTCTTTTTTGATTCTGCTTCTTTAATCTTAAGTTTCTCTTCCATCCCTAATTTTTCAAGTAATTCTTTATATCTATTTCTTATTGTAACTTCTGTAATCCCAGCAACATCTGCCACCTCTCTTTGTGTCTTTTTTTCATCATTAAGAAGGGCGGCAACATATAAAGCGGCTGCTGCAATCCCTGCCGGACCTCTTCCACTTGTTAATTCTGAACTCTCTGCTTTTTTTAGAATTTTTAGAGCATCATTTTGTGTTTTAGGAGAGAGATGCAAAATTGATGCAAATCTAGAAATATAATTTTTAGGATTACTTGGAGTAATTTTTAGAGAAAGTTTTCTTGTTATAAATCTATATGTTCTACCTATTTCTTTTCTCTCTACATCGCTAGCAGCTGAAATTTCATCAAGTGTTCTAGGAATACTATAACTCCTACATGCAGCATAAATACAAGCTGAAACAACACTTTCCATTGATCTTCCTCTTACAAGTCCACGTTGTAGGACAAGATTATAGATTCTAGAAGATTCTTCTTTTACAAAATTTGGAAGATTTAAGAAAGAAGCCACTCTTCTTAATTCAGCCATAGCAAGTCTTAGATTTCTTTCAATACTTGTAGAAACTCTCTCTTGCCATTTTTTTAACCTAAAAAATTTTCTTATTCTTTTTTCAGATCCTAATTGATAAATATCAGAAACTTCTCCAATATTAGTAGTAAGACCTTGATCAAATTTTTGCATACTTAAAGGGGCTCCACCACGGCCTTTTTTAGTTCCTTGTTCAAATTGACGCCATTCTTGACCCATATCAATCATTTTATCTTCAATAATAAGTCCACAATCCTTACAAACTAATTCTCCTTTTTGTTCATCATAAATCAAATTCTTAGAACCGCATTCGGGACACTTTTTTATATGTCTAGATGGCATTTTTTATTACTTAAAAATTCAACAAAAGCTTTATAAACAAAAAGAAAAAAGGTTTATAAACCTTATGGTATGGCTTTTTAAATATTTGTTGATTACAATACATATATTTAATTCATATAATAAAAAAATAAAAAAATTAAACAGATTTTATTGAAACTGCTTGAACAAAACCTTCTTGACCGGGCCTGTTTGTAATTCTTGCTCTTCCAATACTGGTTTCTATTACAGCCCCTTTAACAAGAATATTTTTTCTTGCAAGAAAAATATTACTAGGAACTTCAGAAACGTTTTTTATTTCAACTTTTTTTGCTTTGTGGGTTTTTTTATCCATAATATTGGCTTTATTTGTTTTCAAAAGAATAATTTTAAAATTCCCGCCTCTTGTTTTAATTTTTTTCTTTTTTTCTTTTCCTAATAAAACAACCCTCGGTTTTTGTTTTAATTCGCTAAACTTTTTTTTTCTACTTTTCTTATACTTTCCACCGGTTATTTTTTTTCCTCTTCTAGTTACCATAAAAATTCTATAAGAAAAGTCTTTAAATATTTTTCTTTTCTTGATTTTTCGTCGAATAACAAAAGATTTAAAAACTAAAAACGTGAGAAATTAATATAAACATAAATAAAAAATAAAAAACCGCAAAAAACAAATACAAAATGATTAATGGAATTGAAAGACCTTTGGATTTATTGAATCAATCAAAACAAAAGGAAATACTTATACATCTTAAAGGCGACAGACAATTTGTTGGTAAGCTACTTGCTTTTGACATTCACATAAATTTAGTCTTAGATAATACAAAAGAATTAGAAAAAGGAGAAGTAAAAAGAAATATTGGTCTTGCATTTATTCGAGGAGATACAATAATTTATATTTCGCCAGCCCCAGCAAATTTAATATCTTAATTATCTTCTATAATTTATATTCTCTAATTTAAATTGAAATTTTTCTCGATAATTTTAAAAGTCTTTAGAAGTTAGAATTATTATGCGGGGGTGCCGGAGTGGTCAAACGGGTCAGGCTTAGGACCTGATGGGTCAGTCCCTACGCAGGTTCGAATCCTGTCCTCCGCATTACTTTTTATTTATTTTTAGAAAAATTTAATTTAAGCTTTACAAACAACAACTTCAGGAAAATTCCATCTTCTAATATCATAAAGATCTTCATCTAAAAAGTAATAATTATATTTCCCATATTGTCTTGAAAAAGTAGAAGCTGCCACTGTTCCTTTTTCTGCTAAATAATCATCATCAATTATTATATCTTCCCAATTATCTCTTTTTATATCAAAATTAACTGTTTTTCTATATTCTACCGCACTAATTTGTCCATTAACGAGATTTCCTTTTCCAAGAATGTGTTGCCATATTTCTTTTTGTTCAGGAATATATTTTCCAACATATTTTTTATCTACATAAACAACACTATCCCAACCACCAACGTTGTTGCCTACATCACGCCATCTATAAATCAAAATATCCCCTGGTTCAAGATTCTTTGGATTATAAGAATCTTGTTTTATTCTTTGAGGATATCCTAATAAATCATTTTGAATGCTAATAAATTCTAAATCTATTGCTCTAACAGTGCTTCTATCATCTAATAATCCTCTTGTTCCTACGCTGTCTCTTATTTTGCTTGCATCACCAATAATAAGATTTCCAGAAGAACCATAAACATTAAGTTCATAATTTCTATCAAGATCAGTACAAAGACTTTCTGCAAAATCTGCAAGAAGTTGAATAGCAAAATCAGCACAATCAGCCTTATGTTTCTCAGTTATTAATTTTTCAGCATCTTCTTTAACAAAATCATCCCATTCATCTGACATTTGTGAATTAAGATCTTCATTAATTTCTTCTATTTTATAATTTAATTTTTCCTCCCAACTAAGAACATATTCATTGCCTTGAATTTCATATTGTTCAGCAAATTGACCAAGTTGACTTTCTACTTCTTGAAATTCCACTTTTGCATCCATCAAAGCCAAAGTATCTGACGGGGTTATTTCTTGCCAAATATATATTCCAGATTCTGTTTTTAAATTCTCTATTGCAAACTCATTAAGATATTGTTCAAGTTCTGGGTCAATTTCTTGTTCAGCAGCAACTGAACTTGAAACACATTCATTATTTAACCACTTACAATCAAGCCCACAATTATTTTCTTCACAATCTTTTTGATTATTAAATAAAATATTTCTTTTTCCCCAGTCAAAAAATCCTTCGCGAGCTCCTTCACATCCAGCATTTGGTCTAACAAGTTGAGGACAACTTTTACATATAGAATCATCAGAATCAAACCAACATTCTTCTTTTTTAATCTCGCAATTTGTTTGATCTGTAATTTCAGAACATTTTTTTTCCATAATTTCAGCTGTTCCATAATATTCAGCTAAACTATCAGAAACAGCATTAGCAATTTTTTGTTGGCCTTCAGCATCTGTTAAAATAGCTCTTTCCCGTTCATCTGATAAGAAAGCTGTTTCAATTATCATGGCAGGCACATCAACTTTTAAAATACCATAACTTAAACTATAACCAATTCCTTCTTCACTCCAATCTCTTTTTCTTGTTCCTATAGCACTAGTTATTTTTTCAAGAATATATTCACTAACTTGTTTGCTTTCTAAAAATTCTCTTTCGTTAGTTTCACATAAATCTTCAACTTTACAATAATAAAACCCTTCTCTTATTTCTTCTGGTGATTCGCAGCCACCACATGGAATCCATATTTCGGTTCCATCTCCACCCCCTCCATTAACATGAATTGAAAGAAGAAGATCAGCATTTTTATCATTAGCTAAAGTAGAACCTTTTGTTTTGGGTGTCTTGCTATCTTCTCTTGTCATATATATTGTAGCCCCTTGATTTTCTAAAAGTGTTTTTAATTTTTTAGAAATAGATAAAACAATTTCTTCTTCTGTGAACTCAGCTTCTTTTGGAGGTAAAGGCCAAACTGTTCCAGGATCATATATTGTCTTCCCATCTTTAATATAAGTGCCATGACCAGGATCAATAACAATTACTGCTTCTTGTAATGTTTTTGTTGCAATAATTGGTTCCTCTGATGGTTCTGGCCCAATTGGTTCTCCATAAGGTGGAAGGGGAAAAGGTCCAATAGGCTCTTCATATTCTCCAGTTTGTACAATTGCTTTTCGTCTTGCCTCAACACATTCTTGAGAATCATAATATTCTTCCATTTTCGTTGAATAACAAAGAGCATTAAAATAATCATATGGAATCTTTTTAACTAAATCTTTGCTAAAAAAACACATTGGATCTTCTTCATGATCTAAATCAAGATAAGGGCGCGTTAAAACCCTAAATGTAAATTCTGCCCTCTTGATAGGAAATACAGTAGTAGAAGTTGCCAATCCAATAACATTGTTTTCATTCACAACTTTGCCATTCTTTACTACAATTTCCTTAAGATTTCCATAATAAGTATAAAGAGAATCTCCATGTTTAACTATAACGTATTTTTTACCTGGTTTTTCATTATCAGCAGCTAGAAGAACTACTCCTCTCCCTATAACTCTCACATAAAGTTCTTCTTCATTCCATCTTTTAATAATTGGTTTCATAGGGCTTCTGATTGTTATTTCTATTGGAGATCTTTTCATAATTCCTGAAGACCATTTACAATCAATAATATATTTCATAGTATCAGAAGGCCATGCTTGGAAAGGTAATTCAGCTTCTATCATTTTACAACAAACCTTGCCAGGATGTTCTAATCTATCTTTTGAACCAACATCACTTGTTATTTGGTCTTCAAAATCTGAACATTTATCTTTCCACTGCCCACCTAAAGAAGTACATGTTATTCTTCCTTCTTCTTTAATTTGTTTTTCAAGTTCTTTTTCTAGTATTGCTACTTCTAATTTTGAAAGAAGTTTTGTTCTTAAATCAAATAGTTCGGCAATATGCCATTCTGCTTTAACTTTTTCTTCTTCATTCACACATGTTGCAAGTGTGTCCTGGAATTCCCCTATAAGAGAACTAATAGTTTTATCTATAATCTTCGCTTTAGTATTATATGTTGTTTTTTGTTTTTCCAAATCTTCTATTTTCTCGATTTTATCTATTTCATCCATTAATCTTTCAGCTGATTCTTTAACATCAGGAATTTTTTTTCTTATCTTATCTATTTTAGCTCTACTCTCATCTGGATGATCATATCCAAGTTTGTCAATCATGTGCTGCATATCTTTAAATTCAGCTTCTTGCATAATTTCTTCTTTTATACCAAGGTCAGAAACAGCCCCTTCAACACTATTTGTATCTAACCAACAACCAACATCAGGATTATCACAATATCCAATATTTTTCCAATTTGATTTTCCTGTTCCTGTTCCTGGATTTAATTTGCTGCAAATTCTGATAATGCCTTTTTTATAGATGCTAGGTTCTAAAGAATGTTCTACAGCAGATTGAATATTTAAAGTAGCAGTTGGAATAATTGTTGGCTTTCCAGAAACACATTCTTTAGCTGTCTTAATATCATCTGTTGCCTGACTTTCAATATAAAGATTTTGTAATTCTTTTAATGCAAAATCTGTTGTAGCCTGACCGAAACCACAAATTGGTTGTCCATTAATATTAACACAAATTTCCTTATAACCGCTTGGGGCTCTAAAATCCGGACTAATGCTTATATATTCCCCTGCTTTAAGATAACCAGAAGCTTTTGGAACAGGATAATATTCAGGTGTTTGATAATAACCACCGGTTGTTGAAGGGTTTGTTAGATAAACAGAATAATAAACTCCTTGATCCTTGCCAGCCCAAATATAAGAAAAAACTTTATAATGGCCTTCAGGACTTGGACCACCAACAGCAATTTCATCAAACCATGCTGTTACCTGTGTAGGACTTTCTGGTTCAGATAATTCATCCCAGAATTTTGCCTGGGTTGGATATGCAACTGAAACAAACTTTTTACAAATTTCACTTCCAATCTGAGCTGTTGACCTTGCTTTGAAAGCCTGTATTTGATTTTTACCATAAAAGTCTGTAAAGTAATTAACACCTTCTATAGATTGTTTCCATGAATCACTAAATAAAGCATATTCTCCCCCACCTCTATTCATTAGAGATTCTGTTATTGCAGGCAATCCAGCTTTTATAAAAGGATCAAACTGACGCCAAAAAAATTCACACATATAAACAGACATAATCTGATCACATATCCCTATTGTTCTTCCAGTATCTAATTGTTCTTGTAAACAATCTCTTCCAGACTTAAGAACCCCTGTAAAACTCTCAAGACCGGCATGAACTCCTGTCAAACATATTGGAACTAAAACACCCCTGCCGCCTTCAAAATTAGGCCAGCATAATAATAATGAGCCAATAACTCCTGATTGAACAACATTACTTACCGGCATTCTTCCGCCAAAATCACATCTTGATGGAGGACACATTACAGGATCGCATAAATTGAACATTTTCCAACAATCACTTGGAGACATAAAATCTTCACATTCTACTGTTGCTCTAGAACTTGGGGGTTTTCCATGAACCAAAGTTCTTACACATGAAGTAGAAATTTTTCTGCTGCCTTGTAAAAATTGTCTACTTGCTTCTGAAGCACATTTTATAGCTTCTTGATGAACTGCCTTAGAGCCAGCAGCATTTAATGGAGCAATTTCTAAATTTTGAATTCCCTGAACAGCTGAAACTAAAGTACAACAATCATCTCCTTTTTGCCCGCTTAAAAAATCAAAATTAGGGATTCCATCCTGTCCAACATTACAAATATAAAAAGTGTTAATATTTCCTGATTCTTTATAAGCAGTCATAGCACCTTCCATTCCTGTATAAGATGTTGTTGCCATATACCAACCATCATTTTTTCTTAGAGGTAGATAAGCTACAAGACCTTTATAAGGGCCAGACTCCCAGAACTTTACAGTATTCCAAGGCTCGCCATCATCTAAACCTCTTGAAATCATATTATTATTACATAAAGTAATATCTATTTCTTGGACATCTGCTATCTTCATTAATTTTAGTTGAGGAACCAATTCTTCTTTTTCATATCTTTCTTTAATAATTCCTTTATTATTTAGCAATTTTTCCTTATCAATTTCATAAAGTTTTTCAATACTAAAAATTCCATCACCTTGAGAAGCAAGTATTGCAATATAATAAGTACTTTCAAAATTAAATTCAGCATATCTAAAACCCTTATTGTCAAACATTATATTTCGACTTCCTTGTTCAAATTTACTAATAAAAGCATCATTAACAACATAAAGAGGGGCTGGGATTATTTGCATATCTTTTTCTCTTACAACCACAGGATTATGACCAAAAAGAGAGTTATAAGCACTTTTTGTTTCAACATTTTCAAGACTCTCGGTGAAATAATCTAATTGTCCATAAGTTCCTTCCAAAACAGAACCACATAAAACAGAATCTGGATTGCCTTGACAATTTTTATATAAATCAAGTCTTAAGTGAAGATCTTTGACATCGTCCTTAAAAATATAACCTTGATTATTTAAACTAGTTATATTGTCTATGATTTCTGATGAATCTATTTCTTGACCATCCTTACCTATTATTTTTATATCTCGAAGTTCTTGAGGAAAATTTTCTTGAGCAACTTCCATGAATTTTTTTTCATTAGGTGTCTTATCCAAACCCAATAAACCACCACTTACCATAACACCATCTTGTTTTTTAACATCTTTAATAAAATCATTAGCACCATTCAAAGAATTCTGCATAATTTCTATATCATCATTTATAGCAGTTTCTTTTTTCCTATAACAATCTGAAATACTTTTTGCACCTATCTGGTTTTGATAAGCTTTATTAGAACATTTAATAGACCATTTATCCATAACCATCTTTCTTGCAGTTGCTTTTCCACCTAAACCTGTTATAAAATTTTTGATCCATAAAGCACCAGCCCCAACATAACAAGCTTTATTCCAAAAACTTACAACATTGCCAAGATTTTTATTTATTCCTTCAAATTTAGAAATCAGATTATCTAAATTTCTAATCATGTCTTTGGTTTTTTCTGGACTTAATTTAATAGCTCTTTTTTCAATTCCTATCTGGACAGTGAAGTTTACTGTGGTTGTTCTTTCTTTCTCAAATGGAAGAACACTTATTTTAACCTCTCTTTTTATTTTTGTATCAATAAGATAAATTTTCTTTTTATCTAAATATTTCCAAGAACCTTTAACTATTGTTTCCTTACTTCCTGTTTTATTTTCAAGGATAATACTGGCATCATCTATATTAATAATTTCCCAATCATTAACTTCAGTATAAATTGAATAAATTTTCCTTACGCCATCAACTTCTATTTCAGCAGATTGCATTTCTGTAGAAGGTTTTTCAATTGAAACTAACCGGATTAAAAAAAGTCCTTCCTGACTTTTAAACTGTTTAACATTATCTCCGCCAACCGCTGTTATTCTTCTTAATATTTCTCTTGCATGTTCAACCTCTTCTATTACTTCATATTCTTCAGAATCAGAATATTTATTAATCATTTCTTGAAGCAAAGAAACTTGATCATTGGTTTTATGCATATATTCTGCTAATTTAACTGCTTCATCATAAGCTTTAATTCCATAATATGTTCCTTCTTCATTATATGTTTCTGAATAACCATATGCAATATCTTTGTATTGTTCAATTGCTTCTTTATAAGCTGCCTCAACCCCGTTTGAATATTTTGCCTGCATAGGGCCTTCAACAGAAACCAACTTAACTTCAGATTTTGCCCCATTTATATCTTTATATCCTGCACCTTTTTTCACAACATAAATTTTTGTTTTTTTAAGTTCAGAATGTTTTTTCTTAATTAATTCTTTTTCTATTTCAGTCTTCCACATCCCTTCTGACATCACATTCAATGCTTTCTGTCTTTTTGCTTCAACATAATCATGAATAACTTTAGAAATTTTTTCTATTGATTTTTCATTAAGCGCATCTGCATTTTCTTTTTGAAATAAAACCATAATATCAGTTAAACCATCTTTTGCAAGTTCTTTTCCAATAAACCCAACATAAACGTGATTTATTCCTTCAACATCTTTACTTAATTCCAAATCATCACCAATACCAACTTTTTTTGATGTTATTTCTGCACCATCTCTTATTTCAATATTTGCTTCTAGATCTTCTAATGATAAAAATTGAGGATCTTTTGAACCACATCTAATTTTAACATCCCCGCCATAAGAATAAAGGGATGGAATAATTGAAACAACATAACAATCTGAATCTTGAATCTCTTCTCCTTCACCTATCAAAAGCTCATCACCATTTACAATAAGTCTTGCTCTTGTTTTTGGAACAGTTATCTCATCTAATCTTAAGTTAACACCAACTCCACAATAAAATCCAGGCAACATAATTTCATCTCCTTTTCCTGGAACAACACCAACACGGACTTCTTTGGTGGTTGGAATTGAATTAACAGAAGTATAGACAGAAACTTTAGCAGTATTTGGACCAGTTATCTCATTTAATCTTAAAAAACCCTTACCTTGCCAAAAATTATATTTTTCATATTCTTTTTGCCATTCATCATTACCCAATAAAGGAAGAATAAATTGGTGTTCATTAATTCCATAAGTTTTTCCAACATCATATCTTAATTTCAAGGAAATATTTGCTCTAACATTATCAGGCATCTTTTCTTCTACTGGCTGGCTTTTTAAATCAATTAAAAGATAACCTAGATTAGACATACTAGGAACACCTTGGAAACTTGCTGGTTTTTGATCTTTTGAAGCATAATAACTCAAAGCATATCTAGCAGGAAGAAAAGTAATATAATTAATTTCAGGAGATCTGTCTTCAACAGTTGGAACAATGCTTTTTATATAAGGGATTTGAATTAAAGGATTTATTTTGATTCCGGTCATTCTACAAAAAACAGGAACATCCTGTTCTTCCAATAAATCAGAACGAACAACTGCAGGAGTACAAGCATCAGGAGGAATTTCCACAATAAAATCCATCCCCATTTCAGATTCATTACAATATTTATCTTGCCAGGGAACTTGCATCCAGGGACTTGCTTGTGCATTTTCATAAATATATGGTTGTGATTGAACTTGTTGATTAAATCCAGGAGTTTCTTCAGCTAAAATTAAAACAGAAGTCAAAATCATTGCCATTAAAATAAAAATAAAACCTATTACAAATAAAAACATTGTTCTTTCTTTTATTTGAATTTCTATTTTCATTCTTTATTCTTAATTTTAATTTTAATTTATTTTATGATATTTTATGATAAACTGATTTGAACCTCACTTAATTCAATAATACTATAAATATCTGTTAATTCAAGCACATCTTTTGGAACATCAAATGAAGGAACATCGATTTTTATTTTTGAATTGCTAGATAATTCAGATTCTGTAACTGAAAATTCTGTTGAGCCCCCGCCAAAAAGTACATTAGTTAAACTTTCTGCAGGAATTTCAAGATCAAAACACTGTTCTTGCATTGCTCCAAACATTCCAGCAACACCACCTTCAGGAATTTTAATGCATTTTTCAACAGTTTGAGCTTCTAGAGTGATAGATGATTCCTTAAAAAGTTGAACCGAAATTTCATAAGTTCCTTCAGCTAAAGTTACTGTTTTTTGTTCTGGATAATATAAGGTGGTGGAATAATCATCTGAAACAAAATTAATTACAGCATTTTCATTACTGCCTAAATTAATTTCAACATCAAAAGTATGAATTGGATTTAAGAATATGTTAGTTACAAAAGACTCTGTACTTGAAACTTGGAGTTTTGAAGTTATATAATCTGGCGCTTTGGCAATTAAAAATCCATTATAACATTGAGGTAATAAAGTGGTAAGAGAGGCTTTCCCCTCTTTAAGGGTTGTTTTTCCAACATCACAAATTTGATTAAAGCACTTGTAACCAATATCTGCTTTTAGAGGGGCTGAATTTTCATCATAAGTAAATATTGTGGCTTGTTGAGTTTTATGGTCACAAATATCAAAAACAACCTCCCCACTTTCAACTTCAGAAACATTTCTTATAGTGTTTTTATCAATCATAATAAGAACAGGAAACTGAAAAATATTCTCCCCATCAATAATTTGAACCATAACAGGAAATTTTAAATCATAAATAAAATGATAAGGAACATAACAAAAACCAATACTTCCAAGCAAGCCAAGACCGGGTTGATTTCCAATTGGTTCAGCCATCATAAGATCATTTTCAGAAGGCCAGACTTCAAAAATATGGGGCATATTTCTAGAATAAAGAAAATAAACATTCTCACTGATTTTTCTTCCAACATCAACTTCAAAATATTTGTTTTCAGAACTAGCTAATCTATAATAATTTCCAGAAACTTTTACAGCGCCAATATTGCCTTCAAGAGCTTGATTAATTTCATCTTTAATTTCAGAAACTAACCAGGTTTTGGGAGCGCAACTTAATTCAATACCTGTATTAGGAGCATATAATCTCAAAACATCAAGAGCATAATTATCTAAAAAATATTTATCCTGTTCAGCTTCATAAATGGTGTTGGCTGTTTCATATAAGCTGCCAAAATTAGATTTTGTTGAAACTTTATGTTCATTTATCCTGGATGTGGTTTCATCAAAACTAATAACAAAAGGCCAATAAACATTGGTCTCAATAGAATTTTCTTTTATATCAACACTAATAACTGGTTCATTTTCTTTTTCAATTTCATAACCTTTATTAACAAAATCATCAAGATTACATTCTTGAATCTTTTTTGTTAAATAATTTGAAAATTGCTTTTCAATATCAACAATTTCTGGTCTTTTTTCTCTGGCCAAATTATTTCCAGAAACATAAAACCAATAAGGAACTTCCATTCCAAGAAAGTCCAAACGAGATGAAAACGGCATATATTCTGAACCAGCTTCAAATTCTGGCATCTCTAAATAACCAGCTTGCATTCCAGCTATTTTTGAAGCTTCTTTAACGTGCTCAGAAACACAATCAATAAAATAATTTTCAACTGGCCTGATTTCAGAAGGAATATTAATTATTGGTTGTCTAAAATAAAAGAAAGAGAAGAGAGCAGCAGCTAACACTATTACAGCTATTATTATAAAAAGAGTAACTTGTGCTTTCTTCTGCATTTGAGGCGCCTCTTTTTCTCTTCTCTTCTATTTTGGAAAAGAAAAATGCATATATAAATTTTATTACATTTCTACTACTTCTACTTTTGCTTCTCTTCTTTATTTTTAGTGTTTTTAAAATTTGAAAGTTTTTGCAAATTGCCCTATTACAGGTAATGGAACCATTTTTTCATTCAATGAATTAACTATTCCAATAATCCATAAAGCCAGCATCAATAACCACAAAACCGCAGATATTATTGCTCCAATTATAGGTATAAATCCTAAAATAGACCACAAAATTGCTACAATAATATATGCTATAAATAACACTAACCCTTGTTTTGCATGATAAATGCTGAATTTGCTTCTTTCCTTTTTTGTTGCTAATACAATAATCACGCCAATTATTGAAATTAGATAACACAAAAATGCAAAAAGTTTTTCTTCTTCTTTTTTTATCATTTTTTATTTTTTGTTTCTTTTTTCTTTTTTCCTCTTTTATTTTATGAGTGGGCCCGGCAGGACTCGAACCTGCGATCTTTGCCACGTCAAGGCAACGTCATAACCACTAGACCACGGGCCCAACCAAAAATAACAAAAATATAAAGAAAAAGCAATTTAAAAAGATTAAGATTGTTTAAGCAGCTTCTGCTTCTTTAATAGCATTTTGCCTTAATCCTTCCCAATAAGATTCACTATAACTCCAAGGACAATATCTGCCCAAACCATAGATTTCTTTATCTTCATGTTCAATAAAATTAAAAAAATGAATATTATAATTAGAAAAATCAAGAGAATAATGTTGTGTGGTCTTTCCTTTTATATTAGATAATAAATCAACAATTTCTTTATGTTTTTTTGATTTTAAATCTTTTAAATTTACTCCTGCTTTCTTACTTACTACATAAATTCTCTCCTTATTGCCAAAATAATTAAAAGAAGTAGATAATTTTTTTAGCGACGTTTGCCTATCTTTACAGAGCATTTCCAAAACTTGATGATGCCCTAATTTTCCAGAAAAATATTCATTAAAATCCTGTTCTTCTTTTTCATCTATAATTATATTTTGTTTTTTATTTTCATACGCCATTTTATTATTTAAAAATTAAACCCATACCTTGTGAAGCGCCACTCTCAAGTTTATCTATCTTTTCCTTTATTTCATTATATTCTTTATCTTTTAAAACTTCTGCCCCAGCTTCAACCAAAACTTTTTCATTTCTTTCAAAAAAATCCTCGTTAGCATCAATATAAAGATAAGAAATTTTCTTGTCTATTTCTAAAGCTTTAGCATCTCTTAAAATATAACCTTGTCTTTTAAATTCATTAACTTGCCATTCTTTAGCTTTTTCAACTTTGCTTCCTTTTCTGCCAGCTTCTTTTTCAATCTCAACATCAAGTTCACCAACAGCTTTTTCAGGAGCTTCAAGAATATTTTTTATTTTGTCTAACTTATCTGTTGGAATTTCATAAATTTTTATCATAAAAAATAAAAAGAAGATACTTATTTAAAGATTATGTTAAACAAAAGAATATGATACTGAATAAAACAATAGATGAAGTTACAGAACAATTAGAAAAAATAAATTGGGAGCTTGTTCAAAATGATGAGAAGTTTGTTAGAATGTATAAGCTTTCAGAAGAAACCAGCATGGAAGGATTATGTCAAATAACTAAGAAAAAGAATTTTTATAATATTTACTTAACTATAAGAGATCCTTTTGGAAAAAATATATATTATATTAAAAAAATAGGAGACACTAAAACAGAAACCGGGGCTGCAAGATGGTTTGAGAGGTTTGCGGCAATGGAAGGAGAAGCTTTTTTATCCAGAGAAACTAATGAACCAGAAATAAAGAATATCTATGACAAATATAAAAAATTAAAAAATAGCAAATAAAAGACAAAGATTAACAAAAGCTTCAGGGGGGATCCGAACCCCCGACCTACGGTTTACAAAACCGTCGCTCTACCAACTGAGCTACTGAAGCATAAAATAACTTATATTAGAAAACTTTTAAACTTTATCTTTAATTTCACTTGGCTTTTACTTTAACTATTCTAAGTTCACAGACTGCAAGAGGATAGATTTTCTTGAGTTTTTTACTAAGTTGTTTTTGAATAGTTGATAAAACAACTTCTTGAAATAAATTGGTTCTTGTCTTATTTTCTAAATCTTTTATTAAAAACTCTTTTGCTTCATCTCTCAAAGCTTTTCTGACAGATCTATGGACTCTCTTTCTAGTTATTAAAAAAGGCTTAACTATAAAATCCCCTTCTTTTGTTTTACATATAAAAGAATCCTCAATAATACTAATATTTCTACCTATTAATCTTCTGATATATGAAAGATGAAGTTTAAATTCATACATCTCACCTATAAGTTGGCCATTTTTCTCTTTGACAACAAAACGACCTTCACAATTTTTACCTTTCAAAATTTTTGTTAAATCAAATTTTACTTTTCTACCTTTAAGTTCTTCTGGTTTAAAAGCCAATAAAGAGATTGTTGTATTAAAAATTTCAAGTTTAACATCAAAATATTTTTTCTTTAGTACAACCATTTTTTATCTTTAATCTTTTAATTTAATCTTATTTCAATATATTTTATATTTTATTTCTCTTTAAATACTATTCTTCCAGATCTTTTTCCTTTTTTTTGAATCTTGCTCTTACCACAAACCTTGCAAGTATAAAGCAGATTTGTTTTTTTAGTGCTTTTAGATTTTCTCTTCCATTTTGTTATGGCTGGTTTACTTCCCCACCTGCCAAGATTTCCTTTTCCTCTTCCGAGACCTCTTTTTTTAACCCTTTCCAAAGAACCTCTCTTAAGTTTTCCTCTTTTATGCCCTGTTTTTGCCTGCGTAATTTTATGTTCTGTATACTTCTTACAATATGGGCAATATCTTTTTGTTTTTTTTGGAATTTTCATTTTAGATATGTTAGAGAAGATTCTAAGATCTCCCGTTTAGAACGGTTTTCTTTATTTTTTGCATAATCTGTAATTAATTCTCTATAAGTAATACGTAATGTACATTCTTTATTTATATAATCATTCTCTCCATCTTTACAAGTTTTACACCCTTCTTTTATTGGCGTTGTTTTCCCAACACATTCATCAAGATAATTTAATATCATTTCTTTAATTCCATTTTATTTTTTATTTTTCGTTTTTTGACTTTATTTTTTATTATTTATTATTCATTAACTAATACAGCTTTTTCATCACTCAAAAGAATTTCAGCTATATCTTTTGGAAGGTTAACAATGTCTCCTGATTTAAAAGGTCCAAGTTCAGAACCTTCAGCATCAAGAAAAGCCGATACTTCATCTTTAAACCTAATAAGAATATTTTTTAAATCTTTCTTCTCTTCTTTTGTTTGGCCATTTAATTTTCTGCTCACCATTTTCTGATTTTCTTCAAGTTTACTAACTGTAACTTTAAAAAGTTCTTTCTCATGTTCAAGTAAATTATCAGTATCCCTTTTACTTATTTCAGTTAATGCTGCTGTAAAAGATAGATTTAGAACCTTACGTTCACGAATTGCAATAATCTCTTTTATTATAGATAGGGTATTATCCAATTGCTTTCTTGTTATTCTTAAAGTGTCTGAAAAAAGCCCGGTATTTTTCTGTTCTCTATTGACAATGTCTTTTTTCTCAGCAAGATAAGAAGCTATTTCCTTTAAAAATTTCTTAGGAAGTTGCTGCAAGGCTTCATTATACTTTTCTTTCCTTAATATGTCATAAATTTCTTGATAAGTTATCATTCTATCTTTCCTTTTAACTTCCTCTTAGCTTTTCCCTTAGCTTTTTTAAGCTTACTAATGAATAATAATAAGTAATTTAAAAATCTTCTTAAATTTCTTTATTCAACATCTAATAGAATATTCAAAATAATTATCATAAGGTATCTCTAATTTCATCATCTTCTTAATAGAGAATTTCTCAAAATATCTTCTAAAAGGCCTCATTGAATTGCCATGGGCTGATAAAGCAACATTCACTTTATTTTTCTTAATAAATTTTAAAAGACTTTTAATAAAACTGCTCACTCTTTTTTCAACCATTTTAATACTCTCGCCACCAGGGGGGCGAACATTATAAGAACGGTGCCACAAAAGATATTTTTTCTCTCCATATTTTTTAATTATTGTTTTATGTTTAAAACCCTCTAATTTTCCATAACTTCTTTCAATCATCTTATCGTTTTTAATAAGAATATTACATTCTGGATGATATTTAAGAACTTCTTTTAAAGTATTTTTTGATCTAGAAAGTCTTGTAAAGAAAGCAACATCTATATGTTTATTTTTCAGTTTTTTGGCAACAATCTTAGCTTGTCTAATTCCCAAGGGGGTTAGGCCAGAATCTTTAAATCCAGTAAATCTTTTATCTTTTTCATATCCCCCCCTATTATAAAAAGTTTGGCCATGCCTAAAAATATAAATCTTACATATTTTATTCTTTTTTATTTTTTTTCTCTTTTTTCTCTTTTTCATGATTTTACAAGCAAAGTAACATTTATTAATATTTCTCACTTCTCAGCTTCATGTTTAATTTCCTTAAGAAAAAACTCAAAAAGGTATTTAGCAAAACAAAAACAGAGTTGGAAAACCAAAAAGATAAGGAAGAAAAGGAAATAAAAAAAGAGATTAAAGAAATAAAAAAACAAAAAAAAGAAATTAAAGAAGAACCAAAAGAAGTAAAAAAGAAAGCAGAAGAAAAAAAGGAAAATCTTCTGACTAAATTAAGAAAAATAGCCACCTTTGTAAAAATAAGAGAAGAAAATTTTGATAAATTCTTTTCTGAACTTGAAATAGCATTAATAGAAAATAATGTGGCTATGGAAGCCATTCAATTTTTAAAAGAAAATCTAAAGAAAAAACTTATTGGAAAAGAAATTCCAAGAAGAAAAATTGAAGAAGAAATTAAAAATATCCTTAAAGAAACCATAAATGAACTTTTAATTGAACCTTTTGATCTTATTGAAAAAATTAAATATAAAATAAAAAAAGAAAAACCATATACAATTGTTTTTTTTGGAATTAATGGCTCTGGTAAAACAACCACAATAGCTAAAATTTCTCATATGCTCAAAAATCAAAATCTTAATTCTATTCTTGCAGCATCTGATACTTTTAGAGCGGCATCAATAGAACAATTAGAAAAACACGGCTCTAAATTAGATGTTAAAGTTATTAAACATAATTATGGAGCTGATCCTGCTGCTGTTGCTTTTGATGCAATTGCTCATGCAAAAGCTAAAGGGATAGATGTTGTTTTAGTTGATACTGCTGGAAGGATTCATGTTAAAAAAGATTTAATGAGAGAAATGGAAAAAATTATTAGGGTGGCTAAACCCGATTTAAAAGTTTTTGTTGGCGAGGCTATAGTTGGAAATGATGCTGTTGAGCAAGCAAAAGCATTTCATGAAGCTATTGGAATAGATGCGATAATTCTTACCAAAGCAGATGTTGATGAAAAAGGTGGAGCAATGATTAGCGTTAGTTATGTAACAAAAAAACCAATTATCTTTCTTGGAATTGGGCAAGAATATGACCAGATAAAAAAATTCAGTAAAGAAGAACTTATTAAAAGTATATTTTCAAACTAATTTTCCATCTCGTAATTTTATAATTTTATCTGCATCTTCTGTAATTTCCAGATCATGAGTCACTACGATAATTGTGGTTTTCTTTTTTAATTTTGTTAGGGTATTCATTATTTCGCTACTTGATTTTGTATCTAAATTTCCAGTTGGTTCATCAGCCATAATAATCGAAGGTTCATTAATCATAGATCTTGCTATAGCCACTCTTTGCCGTTCTCCACCAGATAATTGATTTGGTAGATGATCTGCCCTATTCTCTAAATCAACCATTCTAAGAAGTTCCATAGCTTTTTTTCTTCTTTGTATTCCTGATACATTAGCTATTGTTAAAGGCAACTCAACATTTTCTATAGCAGTAAGTAAAGGGTGTAGATTAAAGAATTGAAAAACAAAACCAATTTTTTTATTTCTTAATCTAGCTAATTCATCCTCTGTTAATTTAGAAGTGTCAACACCACCTAAAAACACCTTTCCTCTGCTTGGTTTATCTAAACAACCAATTAAATGTAAAAGAGTTGATTTCCCAGAACCGCTATGCCCCATAATTATTGTTAATTTATTTTTTGGAATGCTAAATGTTACCCCATTAAGGGCTTTTACATTTACACCATCTAATTCATAAATTTTTGCCAAATCTTTTACTGACAAAGCTTCTTTTTTTGGTTTTATTGTTTTTTTGATTTTCTTGATTTTTTTTGTTTTTTTGAATTTTTTGTTTTTCATTTTATTTTTTTGAATATTTTTTTATTTTATTCATATCTCAAAGCTTCTACTGGTTGAAGTCTTGATGCTCTTCTAGCTGGAAAAATTCCTGAAATAACTCCAACTATAACTGAAAATGAAAGTGCAAAAATAACTAAACCAGGACCTATAGAAACTAATGATCCTCCACCAATCATTGTAGTAGCTAACATAAATGTAGCTGCTTGCCCGATTATTCCAGAAATGACAAAGCCTATGAAAAGTCCAAGAATCCCTCCAACAAAACCAATTAAAGCAGATTCAACAAGAAAAAGATTCATCACCCCTTTATTTGTCATACCTAATGCTTTAAGAATTCCTATCTGTCTAGTTCTTTCTGTAACTGAAGTAAACATTGTATTTGCAATTCCTACAGCCCCAACTAAAAGAGAAATTGCTGCAATCCCATATAAAAATAAATTTATTGCATTAAGTATATTACTAACTATTGATGAAATCATTTTTGGAGTCATAATACCAAAATTAATATTTTCTTCATTAACATGTCTTGAAATCATTAATTGTTGTTTTATTTTTTCAGCAATTTCCTCAGTTCTTTCAGATTCAACCCTAACTTCCATAGCATAATATTCTTCTTCATTAGAACCAAATGAAGAATATTCTTTTGCATCTTCAAGACTTACAAAAATATAACTATCTTCACCCATTCCAGCCATTCCGCCAAATTCTTCTAAAATTCCTATAACTCTAAAAGAATCACCCTCAATTTTTATTTGAGAACCAATATAAATGGGTTTATCAAAAGCATCTGTTGCAATTTTATTACCCAAAACAACAACATTTTTGTCGCCTTTCATTAAAAATCTTCCTGATTCAAGACCGGCACTACTTTCTCTAACTTTTTTCCAGTTTTCATCAGTACCTAAAAGATAAAGATTTTTAGTATTACCCGAATATTCCATATCTACCATTCCAACTATTTCTGGAGCAACATAAAGAACTCCTTCTACAATTTTTATTAGTTTCAAATCTTTTTCTGTTAAATTACCAGGTTCTGGAGCTAGACTTTGCATAAAACTATATTCAAGAGAAGAACCAGGTAAAACATAAATAATATCACTACCTAAACTACTTAATTGATTTTGAATAGTTCCTTGGAGTCCTTGTCCAACAGAAACTATAGCAACTATTGCTGCAACACCTATAATTATTCCAATAATAGTTAACCAACTCCTTAAACCTCTTGTAGTTAAATTATTTAAAGCAAATTTAAATGAATCTTTAAATTTCATCTTATCAATTTATTACTATTTATTATTTGTTATCTAGATTATTTAAATTATTTTTGATTTTTTTCTTCTTTTCTTTTTTAGAATTCTGAACAAAATAAAAATAATTATTATTCCTATTATTCCAATAACAACATAAATTATAGCTTTAAAATTACTCTTGCTGCTGCTTTTTCCATCCAAACCATAAGTTGAAGATTTAAACATAACTGTTTTTTCTACCTCTCTTCTTATACCTATGTTATCAGTATAAGATATTTGAACAATTAAAGAATCGTCTTTTTTAGGCAGAATTTTAAAAGAAGCTATAGTATAGTCATTTGTTTCTATTCCCCCCACAATATTTTTATTTGAACCTAAAATCTCAATTGCGGCTTGTTCAGGCAAAACTATTGTAACAGAATTAGCATCTTTATTACCTATGTTTGCAATAGCCAAACTTAAAGAATTTGTTAAAGGTGAAAAATCTTGTATTGCTACATCAAAATCTGTTTTTGACTCTTCTATATTAATATTAAATTTTTCTTCATTATAACTGCTCCATGTTCCTCCTGTATTGCACGTATAATGTAATATAATTTCATTATCTCCGTCAAGAGCATCTTTGTCAACTTTCACTTTATATTTAACTAAAATAGGCTTTTCATCAATATGCATGATTCTTATTGTTCCTATACTTTGAATTGAACTAGTTCCAGCATCTAAAGAAAAAGGATAATCTAAAATAAGCTCAACCATGGTGTCTTGCGCTATTCTATCCCCATTATTCTCAATTTGAAAAACTAAATCAACATAACTATTTGGTTCAGCAGGATATGGGTCTTGATTTAATAATGTGATATCAAGATGAAAAACCCCTTCAATAGCCATAACTTTTGGAATATTAATTAAAAAACTTAAAACAAATATTAAAAATACAAATAAAAATATATTCTGTTTTAATTTCATTTTATTTGTTTTATTTGTTTTATTTACCTCTTTCAACTTTAACCAATAAATAACAGACTCTTTCCTTTTAAATATTTAGATTACTATAAAGTTTTATAAATTCCTTACTCTTGATTTTAATATGTTAGACAGACTCGGCGATGTATTGAAAAAAACAATGTCAAAGCTAGCTGGGGCTGTATTTATTGATAAAAAGATTACTGAAGAAATTATCAAAGATCTCAAATATTCTTTACTTGAAGCTGATGTTGATATTAAAACAACCAACACACTTTGTGAAAAAATAAGAAAAAAAGCAGGCCAAAAAATTCCAGGCCTAGAAAAAAAGGAAAAAATAATAAAACTAATTCATGATGAACTTATTGAAATTTTAGGAAAAGAAGAACAGGAAATTAAAATAGATAAAAAAAAGAAGCCATTCAAAATTATGCTTCTTGGTTTGTATGGTGCGGGTAAGACAACCACGGCAGCCAAATTGGGTTTTTATTATGGTAAAAGAGGCTACAAAACTTGCTTAGTTGGTTTGGATGTTCATCGTCCCGCAGCACCAGAACAACTTGAACAACTTGCAAAAAAAGCAAACCTGGGTTACATGATTGATAAAAAAGAAAAACAAGCTGGAAAAATATGGAAAAATTTTGAAGACAAACTTAAAAAATATAATTTAGTTATTATTGATACTGCTGGAAGAGATATTTTAAATAACTCCTTAATTAATGAACTTAAATCTCTCTATCGTGAAATAAAACCAAATCTTGTAATTCTAGTAATGCCTGCAGATATAGGTAAGGCAGCATCTAAACAAGCCCAAGGATTTAATAAAACAGGAAAAATTGATGGAGTCATTATTACAAGAATGGATGGAACAGCAAAAGGTGGAGGGGCTTTAGTTAGTTGTTCTGAAACTAATGCCAAAGTTATTTTTATTGGAACAGGAGAAAAATTACAAGATATAGAAACTTTTGATCCAAGTGCTTTTGTATCCCGTTTATTAGGAATGGGTGACCTTAAAGGCTTGCTAGAAAAAGCAAAATCAGCTGTTGAAGAAAAAGAACAGAAAAAAATAGAAACAAGACTTAAGGAAGGTAAATTCACATTAAATGATTTTTATGATCAAATTAAAGCAATGCAATCAATGGGTCCAATGAGTAAGATCGCTGAAATGATTCCTGGAATGGGTAATATTAAAACAAAACTTCCAGGGGTTTTTGATGTTCAAGAATCCAAGTTAAAAAAATGGAGATATGCAATTGATAGTATGACTCCAGAAGAAAGAGAAAATCCTGATGTTCTTAGTTCAGGAAGAATTGCAAGAATAGCTAAAGGAAGTAATGTTTCAACTGCAGACATCAGAACATTAATTAAACAATATAAAGTTGTTAAAGAATTGGTTTCTGGAGCAAAAGGAGGAATGCAAGATCTTGGTCCAGGCCAAATGGATAAAAAAACTCTTCAAAAATTAGCGAAAAAATTCGGTAGAAAATTATTCTGAATTAATTGATTTTATCTTAATCCTGGCTGGCTAGGTTCTTCTGGTTGGGTTGGTTGTTGAGGAACAACTCCGCCGCTAGTTCCTTTAACAAATCTTATTTTTATTGGAATATTAAAATTACAAACACCGCAATCTTCTGGACAATTTTTTATTGTTTCATATTCTTTGCAAATACCATCACCGCATCTTATACAATATCTAATTGAAAAAGGGCAGGGTCCAAATAAGCAGTCTGAAACAGAAATTAAACCAGGACAGCAATTATAAGGAGGACTAACTTGAATTCCTTCTGGAGCACAACAATCTTCATTACATGTTTTATAAGTTTCTCCTGGCTCGCAAATATCATTTCCGCAAACACAAACACAGTCATTTGGACAATTAATACAAGTTTCTCCTTCTTCACATATCTTATTTCCACAAACAGGTTCTTGTCCTGGACTGCTGCCGCCTCCACCACCTCCACCAGACTGTTCATTTACAGTGAAGGATCCTGCTCCTGATTGAAATTGATAATATTGTTTTCCACATTCTATTACAATTGAATATGTATCTGCAAACGATGTTGCAAGTCCGAGGGTTTCATAAAGTCCTGTTCCTGAATTATAACCCATAACATAAAAAGAAGATGCTGCAACACCATCTAAGCTTGGGATTATTGTTAGGTTGCAAGTTGCTCCGCTGATTGGAGTTCCTGATGTTGTTGAATAATTTGCCCTAATATTAAAATAGGTGTTTGTGTAAAGTGATGGTTGGTAGATTGCTGTGAGGGTTGTTGGCTCTTCTGTGATTGTCAAAACTATTTCCGTATTATCATCTATTATTTTATTTGTTGTTAAATTAACGGATTCTGTTTCAGAATGTGGATTTATGCTTGCATTGATGGAATAGTTTGTTAAATATACTTTACCATAAGAAGTATCATAATATTCTGTAATATTTTGTCTTTGAATATAACCAGAAGAATTAGTTGTTACATTAATTATATCTGGGGAGGTCCAAGAACAGCCATGTTGTTGATTGCAACCTGAAGAATTTGCGATATTACTACATGGAATGGCTGTCCCTTGACACAAAGGATCATTCCACGTGCATCCATAATGTTCTTCACAACCATATGGAAAAAATTTAAAATCGCTACAAGCATCAGCAACACCCTCACAATAATCATCTATATAGGCTGTTACATAAGCTCCAGAAACTGGATTTCCATCAGAATAATTAACATAAGCATCTAGATACCATTTAATAGACAGCTTTCCATGTTGAAGTTGAACATGGCTATTGTTGAAGGAAACATTAAGAAAAGTAATATTTGGATTTGTTGTGCCTAGAATATAGACATCTTTTGTTGTTGAATTTATTATCCAACTATTCCAAACTAAATTTTCAAATGCAAAATTAGAAATAGATATACCATAATTCTTAGAATTATTAATTGTGTTGTTCTTCACAACATTATACCATCCATAACCAAAAATGACTCCATCATTACATTTATTGATAATATTATTGAAAATCTTATTATAAGATGAACTTGTAAAAGTCCCCCCAATATTAATTCCTTCTGTATTATTTGTTAATGTATTATTTCTTATTAAATTACTATTAGATACTTGATATATAGTAATTCCCGAGTCTGAGTTTGATTTAATTACATTATTCTCAACGATATTGTTTTGTGCATAATCATAAAGATTAAGAGATGGTGCAGCGCCACAAGTTCCCACACCATTATATTCCAGGTGATTATTTGTGATAGTATTATTATATGAATAAGTTCTAATAATTAAACCATTACAATTATGGCCGATATTATTATACGAAATTGTATTATGTGAACCATTTAATATTCTTATTCCAATATCTTCATTGTATGTTGCTATATTTTGTGTTATATTATTATAATTAAATTCTTTAAGAGCAAAAAGACCTGCCATTGGCCCCCCCTCCAACAAGTTGTGAAGAATTAAACAGATTGTTATAAATAAAATTATGAGAAGAATTGTATCCTATATAAAAAGAATAGAGTCTATTTTGGCTAGCAATATTACTTGATAAATTACTATAACTAGTAGCATTCAAACCAATTCCGCCATATTGGTTAGAAGTAAGAGTATTATTATAGATTATTAAGTGGGTGGAATAATTAATCCATATACCATAATCAAAATCAACAATAATACAATCTTTTATTGTTACATTATCAAGGTTTGTTCCTATAAAACCTTTTCCAGAAGAATCAATACTTCCATTTCCTGTTAAATTATAACCATTACAATCTATAATTGTATCATTGGCATTTATTATAAAACAGCTATCATTATGTTCAGGTTCTGATTGATTTAATGTGCAAGATTCAGTTACAGTATCTCCGCAAGTAAAATTTGTTGTTGCTCCGATGCAGTCTGCCTTTACTTGAGAATTTAGAATAAAAAAGCACATAAATGTTGCAATTACAAATATCAACAAAAATTTCTTATTCATTTTATCTCTTTTATCTTTCTTATTGTAAAATTATGGAAAAAGAAGCTTATATAATTTATTAAAAAACTGAAAGAAAAAATTTTTATTTATTTCCTTGTTAGAAGCCATGCGGCAAATACTGTTATTCCTAAAAGGACAATAATACCGATTATTTGTGGTTGCATTAAAAAAGTTTTTGGTCCTGCGAAATATTTGCTAAGAAGATCGCCAAAAACAAAAATTGCTGAAACAATAAAAACAATAATTAATGCTGCTACTAAAACCCAAGCAAAACGTGGGTTGAAAAAAGTATCAATATCTTTTTTAATTAATCCAACAAGAAGAACAATAAATAATAAGGAAACAATAAAAGCAGCAAACCAGGGAGCAATTATTTTAACATAATTTACAGCATTTGCTGAAACAAGAAAAATTATAGATATTGCAAATGAAACAAAAATATGAACAAACTTGTTTTCTCCTAAAGCTTGTGTCTTACCTAAAAGAGCATAAGTAACTACAAAAATTAGTAAGAAACCAAAAACAGGAATAAAAGATGAAATTCCTGTTAAATCTATTGCTACCATTTTTTATTTTTAATCTATCTCCCCATTGGAATTTGAATATTTGATTTTTTCTGAGCTGCTATAGACCCTATTAAAACAGCTGCAACCATTAAACCAACAAATATGAAAATTATAACTATGGCACTATTAGCTTGGAACCAATACCAAAAATTATTTCCTACAACTGTTTCAAAAACTCCTGAACGAGCAAGAACAACTAAAAATATAACCCCGCCAAATATGCTAAAAATCCATCTCCATGAATCAGTATCTGGTTTTAATGACACACCTAATAAAACAACTAGGCCAATAATTATAGCTATGCCAATTCCTATATTAGCAAAAAAATTCATAAAAAAAGCCCCAACATAAGGGTTGCTTACAGTAAAAAATCCGATAACTAAAGCAATAAGTAAATTTACTCCACGATTATGAAAAAGATTTATTTTTTCAAGTATTGCAAAAACAATAGTAAAAACTAAAACCAAAGGCAGAAGAACAGTAAAAACACCAAAAGCTTCCCATTGTTGTATTATTCCATAAAGACTGTTCCAAGCATAACTTGGATAATAATTAGCCATTTTTTAATTTATTTATTTTGTTTTTTCCTCTTTTTTTATCTTTTTATCCTTTAATTTAATTTTTTATGCTTACTTATATTTAAAAAAATTATGTTTTATATACTTTTCTTTTTATCTGATTTTATCTGATTTCTTTTTTTATTTATTTTTCTTTATTTATCTCTTTTTATCTCTATTTTATCTCTATTTTATTTTTGGTTTTTACCTGTAGCTAATACCAAAGCTATTGCTCCTCCAAAAATAACAAAGAAAATTATCATAGCTATAACATCGCTATTCATATTACCTAATTGAATTTTTTCAAATAACCCAAAGGACCAAGCTATTGATGCTAAAATAGCTAATCCAAATAATATTCCAAGAGTTATTTGCATCCCTTTGGCCTCTTGTTTTACCCCAATAAAACCAAAAACCAGAAAATAACCTAATAAAATAATAACCATAGTGGCTATTAAAGGAATAAATCTGAGTGTGAAGCCAACAAGAGATTGGACTCCAATAAATATGAACCCAACAATAATAGCAACAATCAGATTAGCATATTTTTTTTCCTCGCCAAGAACTCTGGTTTTTTCAAGAATAGCATAAATAACAACAAAAACCAATAAAAAAGGTAGAAGTATGTTTGTAAAAAAAGGATGTGTAAATATGACAAAAGTTTCTGCAGCCATTTTAAATTGAATTTTTTTATTTATTCTATTGCTGTTTCTGTTCCTTCAATGATCTCATCTTGTGCAGGAATGGCGCTTTTACTAATAATTACTACTTCACTTACTGCTTTAACATATTGGTGAGGAATTATCAAACCTCTTGCTCCAGAAAGTAAAGAAGAAAAACTACTATCGCGAGCAATTCTAACACGCCAGCTCTCTATCTTATTTCCAACCACGTTAGCTTCCTCTATAATCCCTATATAATCGCCAGAATCTGTAAAAATCTTCATTCCAACCACATCACTTACTCTCAAAATTTTTAATACCATCTTTTATATTTGTTTTATATTTGTAATTTTTACTATTTAGTTAATGTTTATAGTTAAAATACCTTTAAATATTTTTTGTTGATTTATCTTGGCTTTTGGAAATCTTTTTATAATCTTTTTTCTTTTTTAAAACTAATAAAAAGGGGTAAATTAAAAGAAAAGAGATGGAAAGAAAAGAAGTTAAAGACCTTCTAAAAAAATTTGAAGCTAAAGTAGCAAAAGAATTAAGAGAAGATGTTTCTGAAGCCCCTGCTGAATATTCTAGAGAGTATAGAAAATTTAGACAAGAAACTCTTGCAGGTCTTAGTAAATATAAGAGAGCTTGTAAAAGCATAGGTAGAATTATAAAATTAAGAATTTCAAAAAAAGATGAAGAAAGAACAAGAAAAGCGCTGGAAAGAGCCCACCTCGATGTTGAGCCAGAAGAGGCAAGCGGATTGGCTATTTTTGCCTTGATTGCAACAATAATCCTTGCATCATTAATTTCATTTGCAATATTTATGCTAACAGAGGTATTTCCTTTTTTAATTTTTGCACTGATTTTTTTTATTGGTTTCTTTTTATTCTATTTTTTTAATACCCTGCCACAAAGATTAGAACAAAAATGGCGTCTTAAAGCATCCTCTCAAATGGTTCCATGTATTTTATATATGGTTGTTTATATGAGACACACATCAAATCTAGAAAGGGCTATACACTTTGCATCCCAACATCTACAACCACCCCTTTCATTGGATTTAAAAAAAATATTTTGGAATGTTGAAACTGGCAAATACAGTACAATAAAAGATGCCTTGGATGCTTATCTTGAAACTTGGCGCGAACATAATCTTGAATTTTTAGAAGCTTTTCATTTGATTGAATCCTCTCTTTATGAACCATCAGAAGCTAGACGTATACAAATTCTTGAAAAATCTCTCGAAGTAATTCTTGATGGGGTTTATGAAAAAATGTTGCATTATAGTCATGAAGTTAAAAGTCCTATTACAAATGTCTATATGTTAGGAATTGTTCTTCCAACTCTTGGTCTAGCCTTATTGCCTTTGGCTTCCACACTATTACAAGGAGCAATTAAATGGTATCATGTAGCCCTATTATTTAATATTCTTATTCCTTTTGTTGTTTTTTATATGACAAACTCTGTTCTAAGTAAACGTCCAGGAGGTTTTGGTGAAACAGAACTTCTTGAGAGAAATCCAAATTATAAATACTTTAAATCAAAAAAACCATATTTCATAGCTGCCATTATAGCCCTGCCTTTTTTAATAATCGGATTACTGCCTTTATTATTATATTATATTCCTTCAACCCCTGTTGATTATAGTTTTGGCCAAATTGGTTTGGGAAATTTTTTGGGAAATCAAACTTTTTTCGATTTTAAAATTGATCCAGATACAAAGGGGGTGGCAGGACCTTTTGGGCCAATTGCTTTATTATTAAGTTTATGCATCCCTCTTTCAATCGCATTATTTTTTGCCATTTCTTATAGATTAAAAACACAAAAATTAATTCAAACAAGAATTCAAACAAAAAAACTTGAAAAAGAATTTGCTTCAAGCATTTTTCAGCTTGGCAATCGGCTTGCAGACGGAATTCCTGCTGAAATGGCTTTTGGCAGAGTGGCGCAAACATTAAGAGGAACACCAACAGCTGGTTTTTTTAGTCTTGTTAATTTGAATATACAACAAGCAGGGATGGATATTAAAACAGCCATATTCAGTACAGGTAGAGGGGCTATCAATTATTATCCTTCTGATCTTATCAAAACAAGTATGAGAATTCTTATTGAGAGTGTGAAAAAAGGTTTAGGTGTTGCTGCAAAAGCATTAATGTCTATAAGTGAATATGTGAAAAATATTCATAAAGTAAATGAAAGATTAAGAGATTTATTGGCTGATATCATTTCTGGAATGAAAAGTAATATGACTTTTCTTGCCCCTTTATTATCTGCAATTGTAGTTGGACTCGCATCTATGATAACCAGTATTTTAGGAAGACTTGAAATGATGATAACAGCAGGAGAATTAACAGGAACAGAAGCAATCGGCGGAATGGGGCTTAACCAAATTACCCAAATGTTTAATATAGTTAAAATGATTCCACCTTATTGGTTGCAAATTATTGTTGGAATTTATATTATTGAAATTATCTTTATTTTGACCGGAACTCTTACAACAATTGAATCAGGGGAAGACAGACTTGGAGAAAAAGCAGAAATAGGAAAAATGTTAATGACAGGAATGCTTCTCTATACAGTTGCCGCATTTATAGCTATAATTGCTCTTGCACTCCTAGCAACAGTGGCAGTTGGGGGTATAATGTAATATTATAAATTTTTAAACTTGAAAAACTTTGAAAAATAAAGAATATGAATTTTAAAAATAAAAAGGGGCTTGTTTGGTCTGAAATTGCTTGGTGGGTAATTGGCTTGGTTGTTCTTGCTCTTGTTATTATATTTATTTTTATATTAAATAAACAAGGTCTAACCCTATTAGAAAAAATAAAAAACTTTCTAAGGTTTGGTGGTTAAGATGGCTATTGAAATAAATACCCTTATTAAAGCAATAGCCGCCTCACTTGTAATTGTTGCAGTTATTTTAATAGCAGGAATTTGGTTTCAACCACTATATGCTGAATTTAGTGAAAAACTGACTCCAGAAGCTGAAGAAGAATTTACAACCAATTTTGATCTTTTGATTAATAATATAGAAGAATGTCTTTTAGTTGAAGATGATAATTGTTTATGTGATGGTTTTGAACCGTTTCCAGCTTTTCTTCCAGTAAAATCTAAAATAATTATAAAAGAAATGCAAGATAAAAATACACAAATTAACTGGACCTATAATAAACAAACATATAAGAGTGAGATAATTCAAAATTTAAAAATCTCAGCAATATATTTTAATACACGACAAGAAATTCCTTATTTATCTGATAAAACAATTGATTTTTCTAAAGAACCCCCAGAATTTAAACAAACAGGTTTAACAAAAAGAATGCCTATAAGAAAATATTATCCACGAATTATAAGTAAAAAAATATATAAAAAAAATAATGAGCTCTTTTTTATAATATGGTATCCAGAATATGAAAGATCTACATTTCCAGATCCAGATTTAAAAATTTGTGGAGAAGAACAAGAAGAATAAAAAAGAGTAAAAAGCATTAAAAAAAGAATAAAAAAGAATAAAATAACAAAAATAAAGATAGAAAGATAAAAGAAAATTTTAAAAACAGCACATACCTTTAAAATAAATAAAGAAAACCAAAAGAGGTAAAATGAAAAATAAAAAAGCTATTGAAATGAACATTACGACAATAATCGTAGTAATTCTTGCAATTCTTGTTTTAGTAATTTTAGCACTATATTTTACAGGCGGTATGAAAGCGCTCTGGGAAAAAATTACAGGAGTCTCAGGAACTTATAATGAGGCTGATGTTACAAGTGCTAGACAATTATGTAGAACATTTTGTGTGGTAGATGATGAACAATCTTTTTGCGCAACACCATTTAATCTAAAAAAAGGAGATGTGACAGAAGTAAAATATTGCGACCAATTCCCTATAGAAGCGCAAAAATCTCCAGATTGTACTAATTTTGAAGATCTTGATTGCGGCAATTATCGAACAATAGAATAAAATATATAAAAAATAAAATGAACAAGAAAGGAGTAGAACTTTCTATTAATACTTTAATTATTATAATAATTGCAGTATTGGTTCTTGTTATAATTGTTTTTATTTTTAGCGGGGCAATGAGGGGATTTGCAGCTGATTTATTTACAAAACTTAAAAATGCTCTTGGGCTTTGGAATTCTACTAAAATTGCGCAATAAGAATTAACAAAAATAAGAAATTTTAAATATTGTCTTTCTCTTATTGTTTTATAAACAAAATGAACAAAAGAGGAACGCAATTGCTTTTAGAGCAAATAATTAAACTTATTATTGCACTTATCGGCATAGTTATTATTCTTTATGCCGGTTTTGTTCTCTTTCGGACTTATTTTGGAAAACAAGATGATATGCAAGCACAAGGAACTTTAGAATACCTTGTAGAAAAATTAAATAATCTTGAACAAGGATCAATTTTCAATTATACTTTACAAAGTCCTGTTGGTTGGTATATAATTTCTTTTGATAGAGAACATAATTTTAATGGTAATTTTCAAAAACCGCCAATGATTCAGCCCAACTTAGTTTGTCTTTGCAAGAAAAAATGTGAAACCAAATTTTGTAGTGCTTTAAGTCTGCCATTAAAAACAGATAATGAATTAACAAGCATTCAAATCCAAATTAAAGATGTCTGGCTGATCAATAAAGGAGATTATTATGAGATAACTACAAAAGAACCTGAAATAGAACCTTAAATAAAATCTTTAAATTAAAATAAATTAAAAACAAGATAAAAAAATGAAAATCAAGCTGAAAATGAATAAAAAAGCAATTGTGGCAAAAACCCTAATTAAAATTTTATTGCTTCTTGTACTTTTTGCATTAATTGGATTTTCAATTTATCATTTATTGAAAAAATTTGGAGTATTGTAAAAATTTATATAAATAAAACACCAATCAAATTAAGCATAGCCAAATTAAACAATAAAAGAATAAAAAATGATTAAAAAATATAATAAAAAAGGAGCATTAGTTCAAACAACAATCATATCTATTATAATAATTATTCTCAGTGCTGCAATTATTTTTTTCTTTTTTAATGCTTTCCCATATAAATCCACAATAGACAAAGAAGCTTGTCATCAATCTGTTATTCTAAGAGGCCAATCTGTTGCTGGAATTGCGCCAGGAAAACTTGCAATCCCTTTAAATTGTAAAACAGAAGAAATAACAATCAGTTCAACAAATGAAATATTCATAGCAAGAGAAATATCCAATGCAATGTATGATTGTTGGTGGATGTTAGGAGAAGGTAAATATGATTTTTTTTCTAATCCAACGTGGCAAGAAACTATTATAGAAGTAGGATCATTTCAAGGAACAGCAAAAGCAAATTGTGTTATCTGTTCAATAATTAGATTTGAAGATAATGTAAAAGAAAAACAAATGGAAATACACGTTACTGAATTTATGGAAACTACGAAAGTACCAATAAAAAATATAACTTATTTAGAATATTTATCTGGCCAAGAAGATGCTAAACTTCCAACAAATATAGAAATAAATAAATTAAACACAAACCAAGATTATGTTGTAGTCTTTATGGGAATAAGGGGTGGAAGTTTTGGTAATGCGGTTAAAGATCTTGGTATCTCTATGGGTGGTGGAGCTTTCACAGGATTTATGATAGGCTCTTTATTAGGACCAAAAGGAATGCTCTGGGGTGCTGGAATAGGTGCAACAGTAGGACAATTTCTTGGTTATCTAAATGGAATAAAAGAAATACAAAATGCAAACATAGCTTCTATAAGATGTAATGAAGAATTTTCAGTTTCTGACCCTGGTTGTTTTATTCTTTATTTGGTTCCATTATCAGCAGAAGAACTCTCAACAACCTGTCAAAATATAGAAAGTATTCCTTAAAAAACCATATTCTAAAAATTTATTAATACATTTTTCCTATCAAAATTATGTTTAAAGATAAGAGGGGTATTGAGATTGGTTGGGAATTTATTTTCAATCTTTTGTTTGTAATAGCGATAATTCTTATATTAAGTATGTGGATAAGTTCTCAAGCTAGTGGTTCTGCTCTGCAAAAACAAATTCTGGCAAAAGAAACATGCTTATTAATATCATCAGCAGAGCCCGAAACAAAAATTACAATAGAACATGATAAAAATATTATTATAGAAAAAAGTGGAACAGGAATTTTAGTCAAACAAAATGAACATGATAAAGTTGGTTATTTTTATGACTGTTATCTTAAAGACAATATTGAATTTTCAAAAAAAGATGATTTTACAATAATCGAGATAAAATGAAATTATAATAAAATAAAGAAATAACGAAATGATAAAAAGACAAAATAAAAAGGGGCAGGTGGGACACGCAGTGACTTGGATTCATAAGTTCTTTATTCTTGTTCTTGTTATAGGGGGAATAGTTGCAGTTATTTTAACACACTATTCTCAACAATACGACATTCGTAATTATGAGGCCAACACTATTGCAAGAAAAATAGTTGAATGTATTGCGCCAGAAGGAAAAATTGAAGTTTTTAGTGAACAAGCAATTCGAGATTGCTTACCTATTGATGAAAAAGAAATTTTTCTTAATATAAGTTTAGGAAAGGATAATGTCGCAATAGGGTATGAATATTTAGAAATTTTATGTCAAGCAGAAAAAGAAACTGAAGTTAAAAAATATCCATCATGTCTTGAAGAAAAATATTATGTTCTTGAAGATAATCAAGAAAAAGAGTTAGGAATTTTTTTAGCAATTAGAAAAACTGAAAAAAATCTTTAGAAACGAAAAATAAAAATGATAAAAAGACAAAATAAAAAGGGGCAGGCAGGAGATATTATTCAAGACACTGTTGGTTTGATTGTTGTTGCCTTGTTATTAATAGTTTTTTTCATAATATCAAGTGCTTTCTGGGGATTTGGAAAAAAAGAGATGCAGACAATAACAACAGAAAATATATTACAAAACCAAGAACATCTTTCTCTTTACTCATGGCTGCAAAAAACAATTGAAATAGATATTAATGGACAAAAACAAGAGATTATGATGGCTGATTTAATAAGATTATCAAAAATAGATTATAACTATAAAGAAACTTTAGATCAAGAAATTAAAAAAGCATATGGTAATTTATATGATTATAATGTTGAAGCTAAAAATCCAGAAGAGTTTGATATTTTGAGTTATGAAATTATTACTATTGGAGGGGTTCCAATGATTTTGCCAGCAGTAAAACAAACAACAGGATCATTTTTTTATATTCCATCTAATGAAACAATTTTTGTTAATCTAGAAATTTTAAATTTGAAATGATAAAAATAAAAAATAAATGAAAAAAGAAAGATGAAAAATAAAAAAGCAGGAATTTTTGCGGTGGGAATGGTTTTGGGAATGATAATTTTTATAGGAATTGCCTGGTATGCTTTTTCAAGTACAAATAAAAACATTAATTCTGGAATTGAAATAAGTGATGCAACAAATTACAAAAATCTGCAAAATACTTTCTCTTTTTATATGAATGGTGTGGCAAAACTGTCTTCAACACAGTCATTTTATGATATTGCAAAACAAGCAGCAATTAACAAAGAAAATTCTAATTGCAATGTTTATTCAGAAAAAAATTATTTTATGTGGTCATCAGATTGCAAACCAGAACAACAATTTATAGAAGACTTATTTGTTGAAAAATATAATCAAAGTTTTTATGATTTCTTACAAAAATATCCAGAAAGTGGCTTTGAAAGCGGTTTTGAATTGCAGAAAATAGAATATATTCATAATTTAGAGGAAGAGATAATTAAATCAACCGCTCCAATCAAAGTTCTTAAAACAGAAAAGGCAACAGCTTTCGCCACCTATAATATAAGTTATAATCTAAATCCTATCATCAATCTAAATCTTAGTGAACAAGAAATTTATTTAGATGATTTTATAGATATTTATCATACAACAAATCTAGCTGTTCAAGAGTGTAAAGAACAGCAAAATCCAGAAATTTGCATTAAAAATAAACTTAATTTTAAAAGATGGACAACCAAAATTCAAAAATCATCATCAAATTTTATTTTCGAACTTAAAACAAATAAGTATTTTTTCTTTAAAGATAGCGAAGGAAGACAAGATTTTAAACAAATAAAGTTAAATTTTGTCATGATAGTATAATTATTCGAGCATAAGAATATTTAAAAAAAGCTATTGTTTTTTATTAAAATGATTAAAGCTACTTATCAACAATTAATTGAAAGGATAGCTCGTCTTTCTGGTCTTGCTCTAGAGGAAATTCAAAGAAGAATTGATGCTAAAAAAGCTAAACTTTCTGGCCTTATAAGTGGTATTGGAGCTGCCCAAGTAGTTGCTGCAGAACTTGGCATTTCATTTGAAAAACAAAAATTTAAGGTAATTGATATGCTTATAGGAATGAAAAAAATTCAAACTATCGGCAAGATAATAGAAATCTATCCGATCAGAAAATATAAAAGAGCAGAGCATGAAGGAGAAATAGGTTCTTTTTTATTAGCTGATGAAACTTCAAGCATCCGTGTAGTTTTATGGGATACTAGTCATATTGATTTAATAAAAAATAAAACAATAAAAAAAGATTCTGTTATAGATATACAAAATGCAGATGTAAGAGGAACAACAATAAGAGAACTGCATTTAAGTTCTAATGCAAAAATTGAATTAAGTGATAAAGAAATTAAAAATGTTCGAATAATAAAAGAAAAACTGCCAATTAAAAAAATATCTGAATTACAGCCAGGTGATAGAACCAGCATTAGAGGAAATATTGTACAGCTTTTCCAACCAAATTTCTTTTCAACTTGTCCTGAATGTGGAATGAAAGTTACTTATGAAGGTGATAAAGCAATATGTATAAAACACAACGTTGTTGTGGCAAAAAAAAGAGCTCTTATCCCTTTAGTTATTGATGATGGGACTGAGAATATTAGGGCAGTTGCTTTTAATGAAACAATAATCAAACTTCTTAGTATAGAAGAAAATGAAATAGAAAAACTTCAGGATGCTTCTTTTTTCCTAGATAAAAAACAAGATATTTTAGGAACAGAAATAATCTTTACAGGCCGGGCTAGAAAAAACGTCATGTTTAATAGAAATGAATTTATCATAAACAATATTCAAAAATCAAAACCAGAAGATATTATAGATGAATTAAACAAATAATGATGAAGTTCTGAAACATATTACATATTAGGATAATATTTATAAAACTTTCATACGTTATTTTTACGGTTAAGGGTCAAGATCGGGGGTAATTAAAATCACTAAAATTAAAACCAAAAAAGAAAAGGAAGGAGAACTTAAACTTACAGATCTTCCTGGAATAGGCCAGACAACAGCATCTAAACTTGAAGGGGCTGGTTATGGCGACTTAATGAGTATTGCTGTCATGACTCCATCTGATTTAAGTTCTTTAGCAGATATAAGTACAAGCGTAGCTAGAAAGGCTATAGGTGCAGCCAGAAAAATGCTTCATCTTGAATTTGAAGATGCAACACAATATCTAAAGAAAAGGGAAGAAGTTATTAAAATCACTACAGGATCAAAAAATCTTAATATGTTATTAGGTGGTGGAATTGAAACCAGAGCGATGACAGAAACTTTTGGAGCTTATGGCAGTGGAAAAAGCCAGATTGCCCATGTTCTTGCTGTAACAACCCAGCTCCCTATAGAAAAAGGCGGTGCAAATGCCAAGGTTGTTTGGATAGATACAGAAGGGACTTTTCGTCCAGAAAGAATAAGGCAGATTGCTGAATATTTTGGTTTAGATTTTATGAAAACCCTAAAAAATATTTTTGTGGCTCGCGCATTTAATAGCGACCATCAAATTCTTCTTGTAGATAAAGTTACTGAATTAATAAGAAGAGGAGAACCAATAAAACTTGTTATAGTTGATTCAATCACAGCACATTTTAGAGCGGAATTTACAGGGCGTGGAATGCTAGCAGACAGACAACAAAGAATTAACAAACATCTTCATAGTTTAATGAGAATTGCTGAAGCTAATAACTTGGCCATTTATATAACAAACCAGGTTATGTCCCGTCCAGATGTTCTTTTTGGAGATCCAACACAGGCAATAGGAGGGCATATAGTTGGACATGCCTCCACATATAGAATTTATTTAAGAAGAGGAAAAAAAGGCAGCAGGGTTGGCAAGATGATTGACTCCCCTAATCTTCCAGAAGGTGAATGTATTTTCTTTATTACAAAAAATGGTTTGCAGGATGAGATATAGATTTAAATTCTAAAAATATCTAAAAGTTCCTGTTTATTATCAAAACCAGCAGTAATAACATCCTTAAATGTCTTCAAAAAATTACTAATATAAATTTCATAATTTGGCTGTTGTGATGTCATTAAAAAATCATCTGTTTTAAGAGGTTCTTTATTATTTATAACAAAACCATAACCAGGGCCTATTTCTTTTTCATTCTTTCTAAAAAATCCTTTATAGATAAGGTTTTCATTATTTACTTTTCCTTTTCTTAATTTATTTATTTTATTTTTTAAAAAAGAAATTGTATTATTTTCATTCTCCAAACATAATCTTCTAAGCAAAAAATCTTTCATGAGTTCAATATCAAAATTTGTTTTTTTGCCTTTAGAAATATTAAATCCTTGATAAATAAATTTTGGAAAATGAGCATTTTCAACTAAAGAAACAATTTTTTTGCCAGCAGATAAACAATTACCTTTAGCAAGAATGAATCCCAATCCTCTTTTTACAATTTGGTTTGGATTTTTTACATATAAGAATTTTTTTGAATAAGTTATAAGTTCTGCTTTATCTAACAAATCATTAAAAAGTATTGAATGTTCATTTAATTTTGTTTCTATAGTATTCATATCAACACCATATTCGTCTTTAAGTACATAATTTAATTTGTTCCTTAAATCTGATTTATTTTTACTTTTTTCTTTAAAAGAATTGGTATCTTCAATAATTTGAGAAACATATTCGTTAATGGTTTGATAAGAATCATATTTTTCTTCAGGGGTATTAAATCTTAAATTATCAGCCGTACCTGCAATTACTGTATCCCATAAGGCTTTTATAAAAAGTGTGGGATAGATAATTGAAATATTTTTAAAAAGTCCATCCTTTTTATCTAAATTAAGAAATTCCTTTTTATATTCTTCAATTGAAAATTTATTCTCTTTATAACTATATTCATACCTATCTTGTAATGTATTTTTTTTAAGAAAAAACTTTTGTCTCCAAAATTCTTTCATAATATTTTTGCCAGATGTCGTACAAATAATAGAAGGTTTTCTCTTTACAAATTTACTTTTTAATATTATTTTTTTAATATTTTTTTCTCCAAGTTGATAAGTGACATTTCCATCTTCTACAACATATGTAAGAACTTCAATCATATCATCTAAAGACCCTTGCTCTCCTTTTTTTGTTCTATGTGCTAAGACCCCATATGGAAGGCTCTTTGTAAAATTAATACCAGACATTCTTGCATGCGTTTCCAGTTTATTATTTTCAAAAATATTATAATAAAAAAATAAATAAGGATAAAGATCAACTGTAAATCTGCCTTTTGTAATCATGTTTTTCATGCCTTGAACAGATTTATAAATTGGTCCTGTTTTTCCTATTCCTGGCAAATATTCATTATCTTTACCTAATCCTCTTAATTTTCTTTGATCAAATTCAATATTAAAACCATAAAAAAATAAAGGATCTTCTTTTTGAATTATTTCGGTGACCCTTTTTTTAATTTCGTCTGTAGATTTATCTAAACTAACATCAGAAACAGAAATAATTTTATAATTTTTAAAATTATTGAATGGTGGATTAAAAGTGGTTATTATATAGC
>Ga0315548_1000375_pt1 | contig 41896 bp, 38 predicted proteins | sample SalMarSW160110MG_2_FD_202540 | JGI IMG/M metagenome (GOLD analysis project Ga0315548, IMG submission 202540) | Salt marsh sediment microbial communities from the Plum Island Ecosystem LTER, Massachusetts, United States - Salt Marsh Sediment SW1601-110 ... | reverse complement strand
GGGAGGGGGGAAGGGCCGTTTTCTTGCCCTTTCTCCCTTTCCTTGGGGCGGGCGCGAGCTTCCTGGCGATGCAAGACTTTCATTTCTTTTGGCCATTTCGTGGTCTAGTAAATGGGGTCAACCTCAGCCATCGAGGGAGTGCAGGGCGAGGACCTCGATTGGAACAAAGAGGAACTGGGCATATCGGAGAAGGCGTGGAGCAAGGTGATACATCGGGGGATCAAGCCAGTACGTGTTTTTGCTCATCCCTACGTCTTGGAGCATGTGCACAGATCTGTCGGCTACTACCAAAAGCTGGCGATGGTCTCCTTGAAGTCTATGAACAATATCGGGCTGAGCATCACGAGTTACGAGACAGGGCAAAACAGGCAGCCAATGAGTGAACAAAAGAGGAAGAGTGTTTGTCGCCGTCTGAATGAGCTGATTAGCCGTTTGATCGAGTCCGACGACACGCTGGACCCAAGAGAGTTTGACATGTGGCGCGGTATGACAGCCGGCTCGACTGCCCAAGGCTCGTGGCAGAACAGAAAGGGAGAGCGAACCGAAGACGTTATCAAGGGACTGATAACTCGGAGGATTCGAAGCAAGGGACTACTGGCCGAGCAAAGCAATGGCGGCAGAAGGCTGAGACTCAAGGATGGCCGAACAGTCGAGTACGGCAGTGAGCCGGACTTGGCCCTCTACAGCAAAGAGCATCACATCCTGGTCGCCGTGGAAATCAAGGGAGGCATAGACACTGCAGGCGTCCTGGAACGCATCGGGGCAGTAATAAAGAGCCTAAGCCGGGCCAAACAAGAGAATCCACGCTCAGTGACCGTGCTGATAATACCTAGAGTTTCGATGACTGAACAGGCCAAGCAGGAATTAGAGGCCCATCGGAGTGATATAGACCATTGGTTCGCGGTAGAAGATGTGCTCAACAACGATGATGTGAGGCAACAGCTTTTTGAGCTTCTCGGCATTTAACCCCGTAGTGTGATCCACCCCATGTACTGATGCAGTATCCGCAAGGCCGCCGAGTCGCGCCACCCCAGGTAGGAGGCAGAGAATGATACCCAGAGAAGAATTCTGGCGCGTGATGGAGGCCTACGGCGCCGGGATCAGCCCCGCCCAGGTCGTTTTCTACGTGGCCGCGATCCTGTCCGTCGGATGGCTTTTTCTAAAACCCGGTAGGATCCAGAGCCTGTGCGTGAAACTGGTTCTCGCGCTTGCCTTCGCCTGGACCGGCATCGCGTTCTACATGATACTGGCCAGGGACATGGCCGGTGGTAGCTACGGCAACTATGTCTTGGGCGCTGTGTTCATCGTTGTATCGGCGCTGTTTGCGGTCGATCTGTTCAGGCAAAAGATGCAGTTCTCTCTCCCGACGGTCGGATGGCGAAAGTACGCTACGCTGGTGTTGCTGGTGTTGGTGTTCTGCTACCCATTGTTTGGCATCGCGTTTGGACATGGCTTCACGAGCCTGATCGTGCCCGGCACTTTTCCGTGTCCAACGGTGGCCCTTGGCTTGCTCCTGCTGACAACCGCTCTGCCGCAGGTCGATAAGATCATCTACATTCTGCTGCTTATCTGCGCGATCCCGTTTACACCGTTCGTGCAAATTGCCAGGTATGGCGTCTACGAGGATACGATCCTGTTTGCCACCGGCATTTACAGCCTGGTCTTGCTGTTGAGACACTGGAAAGCTGAGAGCCTGCCCAGCTGACCCGTTCGAAGAGGGATGGTCCGCTCCTTGTCGCAAACAAAAAACAGGAGCGACCCGGTAGAGGGTTGCCCCTGTCGTACAGGCAATATCTCGCGCCGTCTATCTAAGCGCACATACGCCAGTTCAACGAGGTGCTGGCCATGTCTGCCATCTGTCCCCGCGCCAGGCTGCCCACCTCCTGGACCAACTCGTCGGGCAGATAGGGCTTGAGGATGAACTGATCGGCTCCGGCTTCCAAGCACTCCCGGCGGCAATCCATCGCCGACGTCATGACCAATGGAATACTGATCACCCGATCGAACGTCCGCATCTTGTGCACCAAGTCAATCGTCTCCCGGCCATGTACCTGGACGTCCATCAGCACGGCATCTGGAAGCGACTGGTGGAACAATGAGACAACCTCATCGTAGCTATCGGTGTCGATAACTTGATAGCCTTCCATCTCGAAAAGGAGCTTTAACAACCGCCGGGTTCCCGCGTTGTCCTCCACCAACATTATCGTGAGCATACTTGCCTCCCCTTGCCCGCTCTCGTGATTGGCCTCCACCGATTATCCACCGGCAATTGCCATCCTGTTTAGCGAAGAAGAGCGGGTCGAGATACGGTTCACCCCATCCTGAGAGATTCATCTCTGGATGGTCTATCTTGTTCCCGCCCACTTCGGCAGTAGAACCTGTCACCATGATCATACCATACCAAAGTGTGAATCCGGTTTGCGAAAAGTGGACTCTTGGGCCTTGACGTAAATGTCCCTAACGACGCAATTGGCGGAGCTATGAGAATCAAAGGGCGCTGGCGCAATTCCCTGTCCAAAGGGAACGCGATCTCAGTCTGCGCTTGTGTCCCCGCATTGCTGTGTTATAATGAGAAGCCCTATCACACGCACCTATTGGGAGGCACTTGATGCGCCGTCGGAGAAATCGGTGGACATACACGATATTCTTGATCATCAGCCTGATAGTGGTCATCGGCATGGGGCTCATGCTGATAGCGCCACTCTTGCGCTGACGTGTCTGCCGATAAACTGCACACAGTCTGTTTTCCTGGCAAGGAGTCAGATATGACCAGCAAGTCACTCAAAGTCTTGTTCCTCGCCGCCGAGGCAGTGCCTTTCGCCAAGGTCGGCGGGCTGGCCGATGTAGCGGGCGCGCTTCCCAAGGCCCTTCGAGCACTGGGCCACGACGCGCGCCTGATGATTCCGCGCTATGGCACCATCCACAGCCAGCAATTTCGACTGAAGAAGATCGGAGACCCTTTCCCCATCCAGGTCGGGCCGGACGAGGAGCGCGTCCACCTGGTCAGCACCATCACCGAGGGCGATGTACCGGCCTATCTGGTCTGGAATGAGCAGTACTTTTCCTCTCGGGATGGCGTGTACGGCTTTGAGGATGACGCCCAACGCTTCGCTGTCTTCGGGCGGGCGGCCCTGGCCGTGCTCCAAGTGCTCGACTGGAAGCCGGATGTCATCCATGCCAACGATTGGCACACCGGCATCGTCCCGACCTGGCTGGACACAGAGGGCAGGCAGGATCCCTTCTACAGCGACATCGCGACCCTGTTTACCGTTCATAATCTCGCTTATCAAGGCATTACCGGTCGGCTAATCCTGACCTTTGCACGCATGGAATATCTGAAGCATCTGCCTGTCGAACAACCCGGGGTAGTGAACTGGATGGCCCAGGGCATCGCCCATGCAGACCTGGTGAATACGGTCAGCAAACAGTACGCAAAGGAGATTCTCACGCCCGAGATCGGGATGGGATTGGATCCCCTGCTGAAGGCGCAGAAGGATCGCGTCTTCGGTGTGCTGAACGGGATTGACTACGAGCAGTGGAACCCTGCCACGGACCCTGATATCCCCCACCGCTTCGACGTCCAGTCACTCGGCCAGCGGGCCATCAACAAGACTGTCCTGCAACAGCAGGCACGTCTCTCTGCTCATCCCGATACCCCTTTGATCGGAATGGTCTCTCGGCTGGATCACGTCAAAGGCATGGACTTGATGGAGCCGGTGCTGGAATGGTTGTTGGGAGAAGGCGAGGCGCAGTTCGTTTTGCTCGGCACCGGGCAGACCGAGTATCAAGAGATGTTCGAGCGGCTGCAAGCCCGCCACCATGATCGAATGCGCGCCTTCATCAGGTTCGACGACGTGCTGGCACGCCGCATCTACGGCGGGGCCGACATGTTCCTGATGCCCAGCTACATCGAGCCGTGCGGGCTGGGACAGATGATCGCCATGCACTATGGTTGCGTCCCGATCGTGCGCGCGACAGGAGGACTGGCCGACACTGTCTCCAACTATACGACCAAGAACCGCCGTGGCACCGGGTTCACGTTCAACAAGTATACCGCCAAGTCCTGTATGCTCGCTATGAAGCGAGCATTGAATGGTTATCGGAACAAGAATGTCTGGCAGGGACTGCAACGGCGGGGCATGCAGACCGACTTCTCCTGGTCGGCCTCGGCGCAGGAGTACGTCGAGCTCTATCGGAAAGCGATGCAAGTACACGGGACTTAGAGGGGCGCATGTACACCCTGGCGATGATCCTGGCGGGCGGGGCGGGCAGCCGCCTGAGCGTCCTCACGCAGAAGCGCACCAAGCCCGCAGTCCCCTTTGCCGGAAAATACCGCATCATCGACTTTACCCTCTCCAACTGCGCCAACTCGGGCATCTTTACTGTCGGCATTTGCACCCAGTACAGCCCTCGGTCGCTCAACGATCATATCCAGTCAGGCTATCCCTGGGATCTAGACCGCGTGAGGGGCGGCGTCACCTTGCTTCAGCCCTACATCGGGCGCCCCGGCGCTGACTGGTACAAAGGAACGGCAGACGCGATCTACCAGAACCTGGATTTCGTCCAACACCATCGACCCGACGTGGTACTGATCCTCGCCGGCGACCATGTTTACAAGATGGACTACGACGTACTGGTCACTTTCCACCGGGAGAACGGCGCCGAACTGACCATCGCTACCCTGCGTGTTTCCCCCGAAGACGCATCCCGATTTGGCATTCTGGAGACAGACGACTCGTACAGGGTGCTCAGCTTTGAAGAAAAGCCCGCCCAACCCGGAGGCATCCGGGCCTCGATGGGCATCTACGTTTTCAACACCGACGTGCTGTACGAGGTCCTCGCCGCCGATCACACGCGCGCCAAGTCACGTCACGACTTTGGGAAAGACATCATCCCCAAGATGCTGGGCGCCCACCGCGTCTACGCCTTTCCGCACCATGGCTACTGGGTTGACGTAGGCACCATTGAGGCGTATTGGCAGGCCCACGCCGATCTCTTGCTGGAGAAGCCGCCGCTCGACCTGCTCGACCGCGAGTGGGTCATCCACACCCGCAGCGAGGAGCGCCCCCCGGTCAACATCCGCAGCGGAGCCACCGTCGTGAACTCTCTCATCACCGATGGCTGCGTCATCGAGGGTACCGTTGACCACTCGGTGCTCTCACCAGGGGTTGTGGTGCGAGAGGGAGCCATTGTGCGCCATTCCGTCGTGATGACGGACGCCGTGATCGAGGAAGACGCAGTGGTGGATTATGCGATTCTGGACAAGCGCGTCCAAGTTGGCACAGGGGCGAGGGTTGGCTATGGAAAAGAACGCGATCCTAATCCCACGGTCGATCTGAAGCGCGGCCTCACGGTAGTGGGCAAGAACACCAAGATTCCACCTCACACGCGCATCGGGCGCAACTGCGCCGTCGCCGCCGATGTGGGGGCAGACACATGGGAACACGATACCGTTCCCAGTGGAACTAACATCGGGTTGGCAGATGAGTGACATGCAGTACCAGATGGAATTCCACATCTCCCGCAGAGCGCGGGATCGATACCAGTTCGATCAAGCCCTTTTCGCCCTCACCGGCAATGCCGTCCTGGCCGACTTTCGCGCCGTGCGCGAGTTCGCGCAAAGGATGAATCGGCAGCGGGATCTGACCCACCGCCCCGAGCGCGCAGTGCGAGCCGGTCAGGTCAACGCTATGGGACTGATCGACGAGATCCTGCACTATGTCGTCGGCCTGTACCGCCAGCAGAAGAACCCCCAGGCGCTGCAAGAGGCGCTGGAGTGGCTGTACGAGGGACTGGGCAAGGAAGCGGTTGACGCGGCTCTGCGTCAGTTTGCCGACGAATTTCCCCCGCTGGCTGTCTACCGAGGAGAAATCGATCTCGGCGATTACCTGAAAGCAGAAACCGCTGGCGCCCCCAATCGTCACATCGTGCTGGAAGAGCTGCTGATGCTCTGGCTGGCCAACGTTAACCCCGCCTTCGCCCCCTTCCTCGAGTTGTTCGACGACGCCGCGCTGGAAGAGCATACCGCCTACGAGGACATCGTCTCCGGCCTGCAGGCGTTCTTTGAGACGCAGCCCCACTTTGGCCCCGATAATCAGAATCTGGTCGAGATGCTGCGCAGCCCAGCCATCGCCATGCCCCACTCCCTCTCCGGGCAGCTTGAGTACATCCGGGAAAAGTGGGGTTACCTGCTGGGCGAGTACCTGCGCCGCCTGCTGAGCAGCCTGGACCTGATCGCCGAAGAGGGAAAGGCCATCTTTCTCGGCCCCGGCCCCAGTCGGGTGTGCGATTTTTCCGGGATGGAGCTAGAGGTCGAGCGCTTCAGCGCCGACCTGCACTGGATGCCCAAGATCGTCCTGATAGCAAAGAACGTCTACGTGTGGCTCGACCAGCTCTCCAGGCAGTATGGCCGCCCGCTGACGCGGCTGGATCAGATCCCCGACGAGGAATTGGACATGCTGGCCCGCCGCGGCTTTACCGGCCTGTGGCTGATCGGCCTGTGGGAGCGGAGCAAGGCGTCGCAGCGCATCAAGCAGATGTGCGGCAACTCCGAGGCCGTGGCCTCGGCCTATTCTCTCTTCGACTACCAGATCGCAGCCGACCTGGGGGGATGGGATGCCCTGCAGAACCTGCGCGCGCGGGCCTGGCAGCGCTCGATTCGCCTGTCCAGCGACATGGTGCCCAACCACATGGGTATCGACTCCAGGTGGGTCATCGAGCACCCCGACTGGTTCATCGCGCTGGATCACAGCCCCTTCCCTTCCTACACCTTCAACGGCGCCAACCTCTCCTGGGATGAGCGGGTCGGCATCTACCTGGAGGATCACTACTACGACCGCACCGACGCAGCGGTCGTCTTCAAGCGGGTGGATCACGCGGATGCTGCGCATCCGATGACGGGCAGCGAGAAGTACATCTACCACGGCAACGACGGCACAAGTATGCCGTGGAACGACACCGCTCAACTGAACTTTCTCAATCCCGAGGTGCGCGAGGCTGTGATCCAGACCATCCTGCACGTGGCGCGCAACTTTCCCATCATCCGCTTCGACGCGGCGATGACGCTGGCCAAGAAGCACTACCAGCGGCTGTGGTTCCCCCAGCCGGGCAGCGGCGGCGATATCGCCTCGCGGGCGGAGCACGGCCTGATGCCCGATGAGTTCGACGCCGCGATGCCGAACGAGTTCTGGCGCGAGGTCGTCGATCGCGTGGCGGCCGAGGTGCCCGATACCTTGCTGCTGGCCGAAGCCTTTTGGCTGATGGAGGGATACTTTGTCCGCACGCTGGGGATGCATCGCGTCTACAACAGCGCGTTCATGAACATGCTCCGCGACGAGGACAACGCCAAGTACCGCAGCGTGATCAAGAACACGGTAGAGTTCGACCCTGAGATCCTGAAGCGGTACGTCAATTTCATGAACAATCCCGACGAACGCACGGCGGTCGATCAGTTCGGCAAAGGGGACAAGTACTTTGGCATCTGCACGCTGATGGCGACGATGCCGGGCCTGCCGATGTTCGGTCACGGCCAGATCGAGGGGTTCGCCGAAAAGTACGGGATGGAGTATCGTAGGGCCTACTGGGACGAGCAGCCCGACGGCACCCTGGTCGAGCGGCACGAGCGCGAGATCTTTCCCCTGCTGCGCAAACGGTATCTGTTCGCCGAGGTGGATAGCTTTTTGCTGTACGATCTCTTCACTCCAGATGGACACGTCAACGAGGATGTGTTTGCCTACTCGAACCGCGCCGACCCCTCGGCTACGCTCGGGGCAGGCGGCGAACGGGCGCTGGTCATCTACCACAACAAGTACGCCGAGGCGCAGGGCTGGATCCGCACCTCCGCCGCGTACGCGGTCAAGACCGGCGACGGCGAAAAGGGGCTGGCGCAGAAATCCCTGGGAGAAGGATTGGGACTAGACAACCGCGAGAACACCTTCACCATCTTTCGCGATCACGTCACCGGGCTGGAGTACATCCGCAGCAACCGCGAACTGCACGAGAAGGGCCTGTACGTGGAGTTGGGTGCCTACAAGCACCAGGTGTTCCTCGACTTCCGCCAGGTGCAAGGCCAGCAATACGCCCAACTGGCTGCTCGCCTGAACGAGCGCGGCGTGCCGAGCATCGACGAGGCGATGAAGGAAATCGTATTGCAGCCCGTGCTGGAGCCGTTCAGGGAGTTGGTCAGCGCTGATATGTTCCGACGGTTAATAGAATCAGCGAATCGGCGAATCGGTGAGTCAGCGCCGGAAGAAGTGGAACAGAAGGTGAATGGCCTGCTGCACGCGGCAGCGCAGATCGCGGACTCGCCAATCGCCAATCGCCAATCGCCGATCACCAATCTCGCCCAAGAGATCCGGCGCAAGTTGGAGGCCATTCTACAACTGCCAACTTTGACCACCCGCTTCCCCCTCCCCCGCTCGCGGAAGTACAAATGGGCCAGCGACTATCTGACTACCCGGCTGCGCGACGACCCGACTGCATGGCCCACGCTTCTGGGCTGGCTGTTTGTCCACGCGCTGGGGAAGGTGGTGAGCGAAACGGGCTTTGCTCAGACCAGCCGCGCCTGGATCGACGAGTGGCTGCTGGGCAAGACCATCGCTGGCGCGATGCGCGACCTGGGAATGGACGAAAGCGCAGCCTGGCGCGCAGTCGAGACGATCAAGCTCCTCACCGGCCATCAGCGCTGGCACGAGATGGAGACTTCAAGGACGAAACGAGCACGGGAGGTGCTGCGCGCCTGGTTGAGCGACGGCGACGTGCAGCGTTTCCTCAAGGTGAATCGCTACGAGGACGTGCTGTGGTTCAACAAGGAAGCGTTCGACCAATTGCTGTGGTCCATGTTCGCCATCGCCACGGTCGCCATCAGCGCCGACTTGAGCCGTCCAGCGAATCAGATTGCGGAAGAGATCGTTGCGTGCTATGATACCATAAGAACGCTGCAACGAGCTGAAGAGAAATCCGGATACCAGATAGAGAGACTGCTGGAAGCCACCAACTAACAGACCATGTCCAATTGCTACCTTTGCATTCACGGCCATTTCTATCAACCCTCGCGCATCAACCCCTTCACCGGCGAAATGCCGACGGAACCGGATGCCGCGCCCTACGCCAACTGGAACGAGCGCATCAACGCCGAGTGCTACACACCCAACGCCGAGGGCCGATCCGATGGGTCGGGGAGCAACTTTGAGCGCATCAGCTTCAATCTGGGCGGCACGCTTGCCTACTGGCTGGAGAAGCACGCCCCCACCACCTACGAACGTATCGTCGCCGCCGAGCGGAGCTACTGGAAAGCCCACGGCATTGGCAACGGGTTGGCCCAGCCCGTGCACCATGCCATTCTGCCGTTGGCCCGCCGCCGCGACAAGATCTGCCAGATCCGCTGGGGAATCGCCAGCTTCGAACACCACTTCGGCCACCGACCAGAGGGGATGTGGCTTCCGGAGATGGCGGTGGACTATGAGACACTCGAGATCATGGCAGCAGCAGGTGTCCGCTTCACCATTCTCTCCAGCGAGCAGGTGCGCGGCGACCTGGGAGCTGGATCAGGTCCCTACTGGGTGCGGCTGGCCGGCGGCGGCAAGATCGCCATCTTCCTGCGTGACGTAGAGCTTTCCAACACACTGTCCTTCGCCATGCCGGAACTGGCCAGCATGGACGATTGGCTGCACGAACACATGGAATGGCGATGCCGTCTGAGGGGACTGCTCCTCGTCGCCACCGACGGGGAGACCTTTGGTCATCACCACCGCCAGGGAGTGGAGGTGTTGGACTACATTCTGGATGCAGGGCAGACCCATGATTACAGCCTGACGACGCTGGGCCTCTACTTGCAGCACCACCCGCCGCAGATGGAGGTGGAGATCGTCGAGAACACTGCCTGGAGCTGCGCCCACCGGCTCAACCGCTGGGTGGTCGGCTGCGACTGCACGCCCGGCGATAGCCACTGGAAAGGGGCACTGCGCCGCGCGTTGGACAACCTGGCCTGCGACCTGGACTGGACCTATATGATGGAGACTCAAAGACTGGGAGCCGATCCCTGGCCGCTGCGGGACGACTACATAGCCATATGTCTGGGCCAGGTGGACGAGCAGACCTTTCTGGCAGAACACAACCTGAGCAACCTCAGCAGCGAGGATACCCAACGGCTTCTGTGGCTGCTGGAGGCTCAGTTCTACCGGCAGCGGATGTACACCAGTTGTACGTTCTTCTTCGAAGACTTGGACCGGCTGGAGCCCCGCTACGCCATCGCCAACGGGGTTCAAGCCATGGCTCTAACCAGCTACGCGACCGGCAACGACCTATCTCACAGCTTCCGGCGCGATCTCAAGATCGCAGCCAGCGAGAAGACGGGCCGCACCGGCGCTGCCATCCTCGATCACATGCTGGAACAGGGAGAGATATGAGCCGTCCCAAGACTCCTCCCTATTCCGACATCGACCTCGACCGCTGGCGTGAGTACGACCACGTCTGGACCGACTCACTGTGGTTGATCGAATCCCGCGACCGCACCGGTGGTCACCAGTTGGACTACCACGGTAACTTTGTCCCCCAGATCGCCACGCAGACCTACCTGCGCTACACCAAGGAAAACGACATCGTCCTCGATCTCTTCCTCGGCTCCGGCACCTCCGCCATTGAGGCCGCGCGGCTGAACCGGCGGCTGATCGGCGTCGAGTTGAAGCGCGACTTGGTGGAATACGTGCGGGCCAAAGTCTCCGCCGAGTTGCTGGGCGACCGCATACACGTTCTGGAGGGCGATTCCACCCAGGAGAAGACGGCGGCGCGGGTGCAGGAGACGCTGGCAACGATGAACGCCGAGCACGCGCAACTATTGATGCTCCACCCGCCCTACCACGACATCATATCGTTCAGTGACCTTTCAGACGACCTCTCCAATGCCCCCACCCTGGATGCTTTCCTCGACCGCTTCGAGACTGTCGCCCGCCGTGGCTTCGACCTGCTGGAGCCGAGGCGGTTCGCCGCGCTCGTCATCGGCGACAAGTACACCAAGGGGGAGCTGATCCCTCTGGGGTTCTACTGCATGGAGCGGATGCAGCGGGCCGGGTTTCGCATCAAGGCTATCGTGGTCAAGAACATTGAGGGCAACGAACAGGCAAAGGGGCGCTCCAATAACCTGTGGCGTTACCGCGCGCTGGCCGGCGGCTACTATATCTTCAAGCACGAGTACGTCGTCATCTTCCAGAAGACCTCCACCCCCGCCGACGTGCGCCGTGAGATGCTCAAGGTCAGACAGATGCCGCCCTGGGGTAGGGTGCAGGGCGACGACTGGGACCGCGCCAGCCGCTTCATCTACCAGACCCAGACGCTGAGCGCGCTGCGCCGCGAGACGAAGCGCGTGGCCGCCGAGCTGGGGCTGCCGCTGCGCGACTTTGGCCAGTACGTGATCCGCCGCTGGTACAACTTTCACACCCACCAGGCTGCACTTGACGTTGTCCTCGCTCACCCCAACACCCGCCCCGAGCCCGACCCCTTTCACCATACCGTGGACTTTTACCTGGGCGATGCGGGGCTTCGGCCTGAGGCTCAGCCCGAAGGGTTCGATCTCAAGCTGACGGCGTTGCCCAAGGGATTCGGTCATGGGATCGACTACGCTCGCGCCCACCCGGAGGAGTTGGCCCGTTGGCTGTACGAATACCAGTCGGCGCAAGGCCGTTTCCACGCGGCTAACCGGCTCTTCGTCGTCCTGCACGATGCCGCCGATCCCAAGCGTGCGTGGGAACTGCGCCGGGACTTGGCGCGGCTGGAACAGGCTATCGGCGGTTTCCTCGACGAGCCGCGCCTGGTGCAGGTCGAATTCACCGATCGAGAGGGCGCCGCCCACCAGGCCACGGCGGGCGTCATCTTCTGTGTGCAGGACTGAAACCCCATTTGACAAATCTCCGAAATCGTGGAAAATACACCCCAGTAAGAATACAGCCGTAACAGGCTCTCATCCAGAGAGGCGGAGGGACCGGCCCTGTGAAGCCTCGGCAACCAGGAAGCTGCTGATAACAGCGGCGAGCCATGGTGCCAATTCCGGCAGAAGCAACTTCTGGAAGATGAGAGGGAAGCCGAGAATCGCTCACCTCCTTTCAGAAGGAGGTGTTTGTTTTCCCTCCTGCCCCCTCGGATGATGCCGAACCTTCGGTTCGATGAGCCCCGATGCAAAGGAGATGTCACAGTGAGTAAGACTATCGCTACCCAGTCAGTTCACGCTGGCGAGGACAAGGTCAAGCCCTATCACTCTCTCACGATGCCCATCGTCCAGACCTCCACCTATGCGTTCGAAAACACCGCTGCACTGATCGAGCACATGAAGCGCAAGGAGGACAGGAAACCGTTGGAGCGGGAGGAGTATGGCCGGTACGGCAACCCTACCCAACACGCAGTGGAGCGCAAGCTGGCCGTCTTGGAGGGTGGGGAGGCGGCCCTGTTGTACGCCAGCGGCATGTGCGCCATCACGTCAACCTTGCTGACGTTGCTGTCGGCGGGCGACCACGTCGTCCTGACCGACGATTGCTACCGGCGCACGCGTGAGTTCTGCCTCACTTACCTCAAGCGGTTCGGTATTGAGGCCACTTTGGTGCCGATGTGCGACTACGAAGCGATGGAGGCCGCCATTCAGAACAACACCCGCTGGATCTTCTCGGAAACCCCTACCAATCCCTATCTGAGAGTCCTGGACCTGGAGCGTGTGACAGAGATCGCCAGGCCTCGCGGCGTGAAGGTCTTTGTTGACAGCACCTTTGCCACGCCCTGCAACCTGAGGCCGCTCGAGTACGGCATCAACCTGGTGACCCACAGCGTCACCAAGTACCTGGCCGGGCACAACGACCTCCTGGGCGGCGTGGTCATCGGCTTAGAGGAAACCATCGCCAAGCTTAGAGAGGCACAAGGGGTATTGGGCGGCGTCACCGATCCGCACAACGCCTACCTTCTCCTGCGCGGTGTCAAGACGCTGGCCATCCGCGTCGCCAAGCAAAACGAGAACGGCTTAAGGGTCGCCAGATTCCTGGAATCCCACCCCAAGATCAGGCGGGTCTACTACCCCGGCCTGCCCAGCCATCCCGATCACGCGCTTGCGGCCCGGCAGATGACGGGGTTCGGCGGCGTCGTCAGCTTTGAGCCGGAGGCCGATCTGGAAAGGACCAGCGCCTTCATCGACGCCGTGCGCATCCCCTATATCGGCCCCAGCCTGGGCGGGGTCGAAAGCATCATCGAGCAACCTGCCTTGATGTCCCACTTTACGCTGGATAGGGAGGAGAGGCTGGCGCTCGGCATCAAGGATGAATTGGTGCGCTACGCTCTGGGGATAGAGGACGCTGAGGATTTGATCGCAGACCTGGAACAAGCGCTGGAGAAGGTATAGAACCGAGGCTAGCGGCCTTTCCACTCGCGGACGGCATCCTGAATGAGCGCCCGCACGCGGAGGTCGGTGATCTCATCGATGCCCTGAAAGACGTCGTGATCCACATAGATGCGCAAACTGCCGTCTATGGCGGAGGTCAGGGTGATCAGGTGATCTGCCAGATCTGGCTCCCCTTGTAGCCGCTTCTGGACCAGGTCGTTGATCTCCTCTATGAGGGACAATGGCTCCAGCATACGCCCTGGCTCTCGTATCGCCGGTCTGAGCGCGGGGGCGGACGGTCTGCTTGGTGGGAGTGCCCCTACCGGGTGTGCGTGTCCGGGATGGGGCACCTGCTTCGAAACCTCTGCATCGGATGACGTCTCGGCCGACCATTTCCGTATGAAGGGGAACCAGCCCTCGGCAAATGCCAGAATGGCTCGGACGGCATCGACCGTATCCTGCCCTATCCGTGGATCGTTGATATCACGCAGGCGACGATAGGACTCTCCCCCTACAGTGATGACCAACCCATCCTCCGTGCGCAGGACGCGCAGCAGTTCGCGTTGGTCCTCTGGCGTGATGGGGTCTGTGACATGTGACAGGGAAGAGGGCTCGTCTGCCGTGACGGATTCCGCAACAGGCGGCGAGGAGAGTTGCTCGTCTTGCTCCTTCTTGTTGCTGCTTGAGCGAAAGACCCACACAAGCAGGCCAATCAGGGCAAGGCAGATTGCGCCGGCAAAGAGGATGGCTATACCAAGAGGTAGCGTTTCCATCTTGGTCAAATATTACCACAAATGCTCCCGTCTGTCTACAGAAACTCGCTGGTAGTTGTTTGTGTCTTCCTTCTGGAGCGTTCTAATGCCCCAGAAAAGTCCCCGATTTACCCTTTGCCCAGACATGGACAACCGCCGGAGAAAACGGCTTGACTAATGATCACAGAAATGATACACTGACGCCACAAGTGCTCAAGACGGCAACTCTGTTCGAATGACGGCACGGGGAGTGAGCATGGCGCTTCTGATAACCGGTATTGCCATTGGCGCAGCAATCACGATACTTCTGAGAGCTCTTGTGTCCCGATTGCTCAAATCCAGTGAAAGCGCCGCCGATGCCACAGAGAAAAGACAGTCGGGAAGGAGCCTTGCGGCAGTACGCGCCCTGGGACGAGAACTGGTGCTTTCCCGGGATAGGCAGCGCATTGCCGAAACAACCACGAACGCCGTCAGGCTGCTACTGATGTGCCGGGCGTGCGGGTTGTGGCTGGCGGATGAGGAGACGAGGACGTTGATCAACGAAACGTACATCGTCGAAGGAAGAGCTCGGAAAGCGGACAACCTGCCGATGGACAGCGACCGGGGCATCATCGCGGCTGTGGTGCGCAGTGGAGGACCTGCCTACCTGCCCGACGTGACAAGAGACCCGCGCTACATCGATTCAGGACTGGGCACCCGATCGGAGTTGTGCGTGCCCCTGAAAGTAGGAGAGCGGACGATTGGCGCGATTAACGCCGAGAGCGAGAACCTGGACGCATTCGACGTAGGCGATCGGCAACTCTTATCCACCCTGGCCGATCAGGCAGCTCTCGCCATTGAGAACGCGCGGCTGTATGAAACGCTGACCCAGCAGCGCGAGCAACTGCGCGCTCTGACGATGCGGCTGGTAGAGGTCGAAGAAGACGAGCGGCAGCGATTGGCGCGAGAGCTGCACGACCAGGTGGGGCAGAACCTGACCGCGCTCAGCATCAACCTGAACATCCTGCAGATGCAGATACCTGAGGAAACGCTCGATCAAGCCCATGACCGTTTGCGCGATTCGCTGGTGCTGGTCGAGCAGACGACCGAGCGCATCCGCGACGTCATGGCCGACCTGCGACCTCCGGTGCTGGACGACTACGGCTTGACGGCGGCGTTGCGCTGGTATGCTGAGCAATTCACCTCGCGGATGGGCATTGCCGCTACCGTGCACGGGAAGGAACTCGCCCCCCGGCCCAGCACGTCCATCGAAAATGCCTTGTTCCGCATCAGTCAAGAGGCGCTGACCAACGTGGCCAAGCACGCGCACGCCACTCAGGTGACTGTGACGGTCGATGTGGACGACGCGACGATCCACATGGTCGTCGCAGACGATGGCATCGGTTTTGACCCTTCGAACGCAGGCAGCCCTGGCGAGCAGTGCGGCTGGGGACTCTTGAACATGACCGAGCGGGCAGAGGCGTTGGGTGGTCATTGCCGCATCGAGTCCCAACACGGGCAAGGCACACGAGTGATCGTGGAGGTACCGAGATGAGCATCACCGTTGTTCTGGCGGATGACCACGCCATAGTCCGCGATGGCCTAAAGCTCCTGCTGGATGCGCAACAGGATATTGAGGTTCTCGGAGGCGTGTCTAACGGACGCGAGGCAGTACAGGCAGTGGAACAGCTTCATCCCGACGTCGTGATCCTGGATATAGCCATGCCTGAATTAAACGGCATCGAGGCTACGATACAGATTCGAGAAATTCACCCGACCGCTGAAGTCATCATCCTCTCGATGCACTCTGCTATCGAACATGTCTCACGCGCACTGAAGGCAGGGGCGCGGGGTTATCTCCTGAAAGAGTCAGCGGGCGTTGAGGTCGTCAATGCCGTTCGCACCGTTCACAGTGGCCATCGTTACCTGAGCCAGAAGATATCAGATCAACTCATCGACGACTATGTGCACCAGCGCGACTTGGCCGAGGTGGAAAGCCCGCTGGAACGCCTCAGTGCCCGTGAGCGAGAAGTGCTACAGCTCGTCGTCGAGGGCAAGTCGAGTGCAGAGATCGCCGAGACCTTATTCCTCTCCCCGAAGACTGTCGAGACCTACCGCAGCCGCTTGATGCAGAAACTGGACATCAGCAATGTTCCCAGCCTCGTCAAGTTCGCCATTCAGCAGGGGATAACCCCGCTGGAATAGCGACTCCCATACCCAAAGAGCCGTAAGAGAACGACTTATGCCTTGCCGGATTGCCAAATCCGGCAAAGGCAACTGGGCTAGACGATCCAGCCGGAGCAATGCGGGGAAAGGCGTTTCCGTGCTATCCAGGTAACACCCCCGACTTATCCTGATTCCCTCCTTCGCTATTCCAGGTTTCCCTACAGACAAGCAGACCATCTCATGGCACAATGGCCTCAAGAAAAGCTGTTTCGGAGGTAGTGTAATGAGCATCACCGTTTTTGTAGCAGACGATCATCAGTGGGTTCGCAATGGGCTCCGATCCCTACTCCAGACACAGCACGACATCAAGGTTGTCGGCGACGCAGCCAATGGACGCGATGCAGTGGAGAGAGTCATGCGGCTTTGCCCCGACATCGTGATCGCCGACATCGCGATGCCCGTGATGAACGGTGTCGAGGCAGCGCAAAAGATCTGCGAAGCCTGCCCATCCGTTCGGGTGATTATCCTTTCAATGTACTCCACTGCCGAACACATCTCCCGGGCTCTGCAGGCAGGCGCGCGCGGCTACTTGCTAAAAGGATCGGCTGGTTTGGAGTTGATCGACGCCATCCGCGCCGTCTACGGCGGTAGCCGTTACCTAAGCCCGGAGGTCCTGGAAAGAGTCCCAATCAACTCGCTGACTAGTCTTGACACCGATGTATAGGGGGCAGGGAGCTGCTATCTCAGCCCTTGCCTCACGTTGATCAACCTATGCCCAGGCCGTTGTTTGGCCTGGGCACTTTCGGTGTGTGACCGCCTACGCACGTCGTGGACGAAGCTCGGCTCATTGCCCGATAAGCCGTTTGTGTTATAATCGGCCCACGAGGATTCGTCGAACCACAAGTTCGCGCCTTTACAATTCAGCCCAGGCATCCATCCTTAATGGACACACAGAATAACCCATCACAACCAAGCACCGCCGAGATACTGGCCGAGGTAGAGCGACGGAGGGCTGAAGCCCACCGCCCAAAGAGCGAGGAAAGGCGCCGAATCGTCGTTTTCCTTGATCGCTGCGTCTTTTGGCTCTCCAAGCACTGGCTGGCCATCCTTAACACGCTGGCTTTCCTGTACGTGGGCCTTCCCATTCTGTCGCCGGTGCTGTTATATCTGGGCGCTACAGGGCCAGGCAGTGCTATCCAAATTATCTATAAGCCGCTGTGCCACCAATTGCCCCATCGTTCCTGGTTTCTGTTTGGTCAAAAGTTTTACTACTCACTGCCAGAGTTGATGGAGATCGTTGGTGTCAACCCATCAGCCAAGCGGTGGATAAACGTCATAGCTGTTGCCCAGAGCATACAATACGGTAACGCAACCATTGGGTACAAGGTCGCCCTCTGCCAGCGCGATACCGCCATCTATGGCACGATCCTTCTCGCCGGGCTGGTATACGGCGTGCTACGCCGGCGAAACGTGCGACCGCTCCCGTGGTGGGCTTACATCATCTTTGGCGTCGTTCCGATGGGCATAGATGGTGGCTACCAGTGGATAACCTACATTCTCAACAGCTTCTACAGCGATTTTCCTGCCCACGATACGACGCCGCTGTTGCGGGTCATCACTGGCGCGCTCTTTGGCGCGGCGACAGTCTGGCTGGCCTATCCATACGTCCAGGAGGCCATGGACGACTTTCGCCAGACGTTGCAGAAGCGATTCGGGTGGGAGTAGACCAGTTCTGCAAACCGAGATGACCGACATTGCACGTAACCTGGCACAGATACGAGAGCGCATAGCCGAGGCAGCCTTGCGGGCCGGGCGGGACCCGTCGGTCGTCAAACTGGTCGCCGTGGCCAAAAACTTCCCCGCCGAGGCGGTCGTCGCTGCCTACGAAGCTGGCGTGCTTCACTTTGGGGAAAACCGCGTCGAGGAAGGGATGCCCAAGATCCCTGTGGTCCACGCTGCTATCTCTGGACCCCGCCCAACCTGGCACATGGTAGGTCATGTGCAGAGCCGGAAAGCCGGAGCGGTCGTGACGCACTTTGACTACGTCCACTCCGTAGACCGACTCAAGATCGCCCGGCGGCTGAACGGCTTCACGCAGGAGGCTGGGCGAACGCTGCCGGTGCTGCTGGAATGCAACGTCTCGGGCGAGGAAACCAAGTTCGGATTCGACCTGCAAGGCTGGGAGCACGATGAAGCGCGGAGAGGCGACTTCTTCGCCGCCGTGGCAGAGATGCTGGCATTGCCGGGGATCGCGGTGCGAGGGCTGATGACGATGGCCCCCTTCACTGATGAGCCGGAGACGGTGAGGCCCGTCTTCGCCAGCCTGCGCGGGCTGCTGGACGCGCTGCGAGAGCGCTTCCCCGCCGGAGATTGGCGACATCTCTCGATGGGAATGACCGACGACTTTGAGGTCGCAGTCGAGGAGGATGCGACGATGGTGCGCATCGGGCGCGCCATCTTTGGCGCGCGTCGGGATTGAGATTCGGGCCCGCCATTTCTGGCGCGGGTACAACGCGATAAAGCATACCACATCAGCAGAGGTTCATATGATGCCGTTGTCTCAACTGATCAAGCTGGTATTCACACTCTACTCCCTTGCCATCGTTGCGCGCGCACTGCTACCGCTGTTCCGCGTCGATCCCTACCATCCAGTGATGCGCTTTCTGATTCAAATCACGGAGCCGGTGTTGGCGCCGCTACGCCAGCACATCCCGCCGATTGGCGCCCTGGATATCACATCTATGGTGGCCTTGCTCCTGCTTTGGCTTCTGGAGTGGCTGATACAGACAATTCTCTTGACACTGTATTATTGAGGGAGATCGACGGTGTCCCTTCAGATAGACGAGGAAAAGGGTGGTTGCGTCTTTCACGTGCGCGTCCAACCTCGGGGCAGGCGGAACGAGATCGCCGGCCTGCACGGCGGCGCGCTCAAGATGTGGGTAACCGCCCCGCCGGTGGAAGGCAAGGCTAATCAGGCTGTGCAAGAGCTACTCGCCAAGCAACTGGGAGTATCACCGTCGTCGGTCGAGATTCTCACCGGCCACACCTCACGCCAGAAACGCGTGCGCGTGACCGGTGTCTCTGCCGAGGCCATCCGTGCCTTGGTGGAGAAAACGTGACGGGCTGGCGTATCGGCCAACCCGTCTTCCTCGTGTCAAAACACCCGTCTACGCTTGCGCCTGCTCAATCCGCAAGCCGTACCGCCTTCCGATCTCGGCCAGGGCCGTCAGGGCTGCGCTCGCGACGGTTGGCTCGGGATCGGCAAGCAGCGCCTGCAGCGGCTCGACGTCATCGGGCCGTCCAGCCTGCGTCAGCACCCGCGCCGCAGCCAAGCGGATCTTGGTATCTCCCTCGATCAGAGCGCGTCGAATCATTTGTCTCGCTGCACTGCCCAGCCCTACCCCCTCGCCACGGCTCGCTGCCCACGAGATGAGCCAAGGCAACTGCTCAATCTGTGGCAGAGGCGCAATGCCGGGGTGTTTCTCTTGCTTCTCCAACTCGTCCAGCGCTGCCGCTGCTGCCGAGCGCACGATCCACTGCTCATCACCGCGCGCCGCCTTCTGTAACAAATCGCGCACTCCTGCTCGGGCCAACCCATAGATCGCTGCCCTCCGAGTCATCATATCCTCGGACTCGACCAGCTTGCGCAAGAGACCGACCCCCGCCTCTCCACACTTGGCCAAAGCAACAGCGGCCACAGGCCTGAGCGCATCATCCGCCTCCAGCAAGACCAGTTCCAACTGGCGCTTCGAAACCTCAAAGCCGGCGTGTGCTAGGGCTCGCACGGCAGCTTCCCGCACAGCAGCCTCTTTGTCCCGCAGCGCCGTCTCGAGAACCGGCAGATCCGTTTCCTCCGCAATCCTAGCAAGTCCTGTAACAGCAGCAAGACGCACATTGGCATCGGGGTGTTGCAGGGCCTGCTTGAGAAAATAGGTCACGCCAGGTATATCGGTCGCAGCCAGCGCCTCCGCCAGCGCCCGCCTGGCCGGCCCAAGAGTCTCTGGATGAAGAAGGGCGCGAGCCAAAACTGCCATCGTCCCCTCGCGCCAAGCCGCATCCTTCGGAGCCACACCGACCCAGGAAGCAAGGACTTGGAGACGGCTATGGAACACGTCGTCTGGCCTGCGCAGCCACTCTGATACTAGCGGCCTCATGTCGCCAAGCTCAGCGTAGAAGCGCAGTGTCTCCGACCAATGGGGATTCTCCAACCGCTCGATCAGCACGGAAGGATCGGCAGCCACCAACTGGCGCGCTGCTAGATATGCCTGCCACAGATCGTGGACAAAAGCATAGTGACTGGAATCCACCGAACAGAGCAGTCCTTGCTCACCGGTCAGCGCGCGGAAGACACGAGCAGCCGCACGCGGCGAGCGCTCCTCAGATGGAGGAAGGGCAGCTTCAATAGCCGCCTCGATCTCCTCGCGGCTGATGGTCACACGCTCTCCCTGTTGGAGTTCCAAGGCTACCTGCCCTAACGCCGCCCGGCATGCGGCCAACCACCACGGCTCCCCTTCTTGCGCCTGTTCCTGCAGCAGCAAGTCGATCAGGAGATCGAACAGCGCCGCCCTCCCCACTGGCGCCTCCTGACCGGAGAGCTGCACAAACGCCCGCAACGCCAACTCCAGCGGGGAAGCGCCCGCTCGTGTCGCACGTTGCAGGCCGGCGGCCAATCGGTTGGGATGGATGGGCGGCAAGCTCCCGTCATCCGGCGTGTAAATGTCCACCCACCGCCTCGCCAAGATCTCCACCTGCCTGGCATCCCATCGGGCCAGTGTCAGGGGAATGAACCCCCCCTCGGTCAGGAGCGCATAGTCCTGCATTCCAGAGCTTGCTAGCCATACATTTCCTGGCAGTGTGCCAGTCAACTGGGTCAGCCACGCCGCCGCGCGCTGGCGCTGGTACGGCAAGAGCTGCTCCCAGCCATCCAAGAGCACGATGGCCTGTCCAGTCTCCAGGTACTGCCGGACAGGCTTGCTCAACGCGCTGATACCCCCAACAGCATCCACTGCTGCGTCAAGCAATTCCCGCAACCCCAACCCACCGCTCCCTTGCCTGTCTCCTGCCTGGTCTTCTTGGATGGCTTCGCCCCAGTCCATCGCAGGGAGCAGCACATAAAGCGGCAGCCGCTGCACGATGGAATCGGGCATGCCCTCAACCTCGACGCGATTTTCCGGCTTTTCGAAAGCAGTCGCGCACACGAGGGCAAGGTACGCCAACGCCGTAGTTCTTCCCGCCCCTGGAGCACCCAGGAGCAACAATCGGGGATGCCCTGCCAGCACCTGATGCAGCGGCAGGACTGAGGGTTCGCCACCGGCGGGATCGATATCCGAGGCAGATTGAGGTAGCACGGGAGGAACGAGTAGGTCAGGCTCAACGTAGATGACATCCAGCGAGGCGACATGAGGCAGAACGACGAGGGAGCACGCTTTCTTAGCGAGCAGTCGGCGGTAATTCTCCTCGGTGCTGGCCCTCATGTAGTCCATCAGTTCGGCCAACGCCCCCGCAAAGGCCTTCCAAGCCTGACGCAGCGCGTCCCGAAAAACGTAAGCGAGACCGGCCAGTAGAAGGGCCACTACTGCCCCAATAAACGCCGACAGGACGTCAAAGCGCCAGGATAGAAAGGAGGAAATTACCTCTGGTGAGAATAGGACAGGGTTCATCTCCACGAGGAACCTCGCTCGTTAATGATAGCCAGATCCAGCCCGAATGTCAAACATGAGATCACCCTAATGGACATCATCTGTAGTACAATGGTACTATTGACGAAAACCCCGCGATCGGGTAAAATGTTGGCGACTTAGGGGATGGGGCTCCAATCCCCAACCCAAGTCAAGGTTGTTCGTGGTTACCCTCCTTTCGCAAGTCACGGCCTCCCCCTCAGGGAGGTCGTGACTTTTATGCATACCGTGCCTTTCATTCCAAACTTACGACGATACGCTCGCAATTGCCACAGGCAATCAATCCCTTCTCACGTAACTGCCATTCCAGACTCGGCGATATGGCGACGCCGCACGCACCACACGCACCATCGCTCACCTGGACGACAGCCATTCCTCCTTTCCTGCGTCGCAGAGCTTGATAAGCGGCCAAGTCGCCGGGGTCGATGCTGGGTAGGAGCGCCTCCCGCGCCCGCTCGATTTCCGCCAGATCCTGTTGCAACACCTCCTGCTCGCCCAGCAGGTCCGCTTGTTGGGCTGACCAGTCAGCTTGCACCGCATCGAGACGTTCCTGGGCCTGCGCGCGCGCGGACTCTGCTTCCTCCAGTTCAATCATCGCTTCCAGCAATGCCTCCTCCAATTGCTCCCGCCATCGCTTGAGAGCGGCTACTTCCGCTTGCAGGTCTTCCAGTTCCTTTGGGTTCTTGATCGCTCCGCTATAGAGTCGTTTTTGTTCATGCACGATCTTGTCTGCAAGCCCCTGGGTTTCCAGCTCCAGATCGCGCTGGCCGGCAGCCCTCTTCTTGACACGTGCCTGGGTACTTTCAACAGCTCGGCGTGCCTGGTTGAGCACCTCGCCCTCACCCAAGGCAGCTTTCACCTCCGCCAGGCGACGTCGCTTCCCATCACCCTCGCCATCCAGGCATTGCAAGCGATATAGGTCCGCTCCCTTGGTCATACCCTTCCTCTTCCAAGGCCTCGCATAAAAAGAGCCTGATGTCTTGGCATCAGGCTCCAGGCGTCAAGCCTCCGCTCCCGGCTCCGACACCGCGTCGTCAGATGATTCGGAGGCCTCTTCAACAACCTCAGTAGTGTTCTCCTCGCTCGTTCCCTCAGCCACTCCTGCGGGTGCTTCCTCACCAGCGTCGGCAGAGACTTCCTCCGCCGACGCGGCGCGCCTGGCCAGAACGTGCCGCGCGATCAACGTCGCCGCCCCGCCGATTACGCAGGCGATGGCGAACCACTGCGCTGCAGCCAGCGAGCCTATCTTCCAGGCATCGGGACGGAAGAACTGCTCGATGAAGAAACGGCCTAGTGGATAGCCGATCAGATAGCCCCACAGAATGTCCCCCTCCAGCAGCTTTTCCTTCCACTTGTGCGCCATCAGCGCCAGGGCGACGAACACCAGCAAGCACCATAGCGATTCATAGAGGAAGGTAGGATGAAAGAGGGTGGTCTCGACTGGATAAAGCTGATCGCTATTGCTGCACACATACCCGAAGAGCCGGTGGCCGACTTCGGCACAGTAGGGCAGAATGCGATGGTCCTTGTCGATGATCAAGCCCCACCAGGAACTGCCGGTTGGCGGCCCATAGAGTTCCTGGTTGATAAAGTTGCCCCAGCGGCCAATCGCCTGTCCCAGCACCATCGCCGGTGCCCCGTAATCGAGCCACTGCAGCGGGCGCAGCTTGGCGTACCAGGCGTAAATCATCACACCCAGCGCGCCTCCGAGGGCAGCCCCGTAAATACCCAGGCCGCCATTCCAGATGTACAAGATCTCGATGGGGTGCTCCCGGTAGTAGCTCCAGCCCATCGCCCCACCCGCAGGCTCCGAGAAAACGTGGTAGAGGCGAGCGCCGATAATGGCAAACACGATGGCGAGTATAATGCCATTCCAGACGTGATCGGGATTCTCGCCGTCCTGCCTGGCCCGCCAAGCAGCGTAATAGGCCCCTGCCATGATGCCGACGACGATTAGAACGCCGTACCAATGGATACCAAAGCCTGGGCTGAAGGGAATCAGGATAGGGTTGAAAGGCGGTCTCATCAATTCCTCCTTGACAGGGTTATGGGCCGATTATACCACAAGCAGGCCGGTTATCCAATCGCCCAATGACACGAACGCACGAGCCCGGCGAATACCCGCTGCGAACATTCGCCGGACTCGTGTCATTTGTTCACGCGGTAGGAAATCGTACCTATTCCTGCTTGCTCAAGATCTTGCTCAACGCCCAGGCCACCCAGAAGACGGTCCAGCCGGCAAGGAGCGCTCCGGCCAGTGCCAGCCGCTGCTCGTCGATGATGGGTCTCACCGAGGTACTTTCCGGCGTGACCTCGACGACGGCGAGAGGGCGCACGTTCATACCCCCACTGCCCCCACCTCCGCTCTCCGCAGCTTCCTCGGCGCCCTCCTCCTCAATCCCCATCTCGAAAGCGTATGAAACCTCCGCCACGGGAATGATGGTACAGCCCTCGGAAGCCACGGGCTTTCCAAAGACCGCATTGGCATTGGCCTTTCTTCGCAGGTCGGTAAGCGAGTCGAGCAGTCTCTGAATCTCTGTCTCCATCGGATTCCTCCTCTAGTCTTCTCGCGTAACACACGCGCGTGCTACATGTACGGCCACCATCATCAACAGTGGGATGATCAGTGCCGCCAGGAGCAGCCCACCGATCAGCCGAGCCATCACATCGGAGATGGGAATGCGCCGCGCGGCTGCCCCACTCTGCCGCTCCAGAACCGCGACGGGCCGCATATGCACGAAGCCTACTCCCTCCCCGGTCAGCCCGCCAGCGCCCACGAAGGCACGCCGCCTCACCACCTTCTCCACGCGCACGACCGGCACCAGTTCCCGCCCAGCGACACGCACTGGCTTTCCTTCCACGATCTCGCTCATCACTCTTCTTCCTCCTCCTCCCCGCTCTTCTTGCGCTCCGCTGCCAGCAGCTTTTGCAGCAACGCCGCTTCCTGCTCCCGCGTGCTGACCTTCCCGTCCAGTCGTGCATCGCGCAGAGCCTCCAGCAACTGCCCAAAAAGTGGGCCGGGCTTTAGTCCCATCGCTTTCAGATCGCCGCCGCCGATCTCTGTCTCCACCAACCGCCACTCCGTCCAATAGCGGGACAGCCGCTCTCGCAGCCGCCGGCTGGTGGTGGCAGTCCAGGCCGCGGCCAGGACGCAACCCGAGTACGGCTCTAGCAGGCGGTAGAGGGCGCTGGGCCTGGATGTCCACCCCACCCGCGACAAGGCCCCTTTCAGGCTATGCAAGGCACGCAGTCCATCTGCGGCGTCGCGTGTTACTTTCAGACGATCGACCAATGCCTCCAATCCCTCTTCGTCGAGCCGATACGCCAGCAGAGCCAGGTGGAGGAACGCTACGTCCTTCTTGCCGGCAGAGCTCAGGCCCCAGGCATCAAACTTCAACTCCTCGCGAGTGGCGACGTACCTACCCCGCAGCCACTTGTCGCAGCGCAGGCCCGGATGGATGAGGGCCAGGACCCCCAACTCCTCCAAACGTCCTAAGGCCCGCTCCGGCTCCGCCTCCTCGAAAATCTGCATCAACTCGTTGCGGATGCGATCGCCGCTGACGCGCTTCAGCATCGGCAGTGCATCCGCGATGAGCTCCTCGCTGCGGGGGTCCAGTCGGAAGCCCAGCCGACTCTCCAATCGCGCGGCACGCAGCACGCGGGTGGGGTCGTCCACGAAGCTGAGGCTGTGCAAGACGCGGATCACCCCCTCGCGCAGGTCGGACTCGCCGCCGTAGAAATCCAGCAGCTCTCCCCAGCGATCCGGATCGAGCCGGATGGCCAGGGTGTTGATGGTAAAGTCGCGCCGGTGCAGGTCCTGCTTGATGGAGCTCATCTCCACCTTTGGCAGCGCAGTAGGATAGTGATAGAATTCGGTGCGCGCCGCCGCGAAATCGATGCTGGGTGGCAGGTGGCTTCCCTCCGAAGCGTCCTCGTTCACCTGCTCCCAGACCTCGGACGAGAGGAGCCACTTGGCGGTGCCGAAACGCCGGTGAGCGATCACCCGACCCCCCAGAGTGTCAGCCAGGCGATCTGCCAGCGCGATGGCGTCCCCCTCGATGACCATATCGACGTCCACGATGGGGGTGCCCAGCAACAGATCGCGCACCAGCCCGCCGACGAAATAGGGCACCGACCCCATTCCGTGAGCCTCCTGGGAGACGCGGCGCACCAAGGTCAGCACCGGCCCCGAGAGTGCCTGCTCCAGCAACGCGGCCATCTCGTGGCGCGGGGTTGCCCGTGGCGGCGCGCCCCACAGGTTGATCAGGTCGGTGCGGGTGACCACGCCGACGATGCGGTTGCCCTCGACAACGGGAACCTGTCCCCAGCCACTTTCGATCATCACCTGCTGAAGGCGGGCCACCGAATCGTCCGGCCTGACGGAGACGCTGCCTGCATCCATCACTTGCGCGACAGGGGTTTTGGCCATCTCGAACTGCATCGCCCGATCGACCGCCCGGCGAGTCAGCAGGCCGACGACGTTCCCCGCGAGGACAACGGGGTATCCCTCATGGCCGGTGCGCCGCATGCGCTCTGCAGCCTCTGCGACGATGGTCCTGGGGCTGAGCACCTGCACACCCCGTGACATAATTTTCGAGACGGTGACGCCTGACCGCACGACCGTCGGCAGCAGGCTGAACAGCTCCTCGCGCACTTCCTTCAGAGAGCGCTCGCGGACGAGGGCAGCGGAGGCGCGCTTGTGTCCGCCGCCGCCAAAGTGGGCGGCCACCTCCGCCACGTCGATGTCGTCGGTGGTGCTACGGGCCACGATCTGGACGCGCTTGTCGAGGCCGACGAGCAGGAACAGCGCCGACGGCTCCAATAGATCGCGCAGCTTGTGGGCCAGGGTCGATATCTCCTCGTCGAACCCCGACGCATCGACCCAGGCGATGACGACGGTGTGTCCCCCGATCTCGTGGCTCTCGCTCTGTTCCAGTAACTGGTCGTAGAGCTTGCGCTGCTCGGGGGCCAGAGGGTGATGGAGGAACCCGCTGGCAACGTCGAGGCGCGCCCCTTGCTCCATGAGCCAGGCCGCCGCGCGCACGTCCCGGACCGTCGTCCCGGCGTACGAAAGCGAGCCGGTGTCCTCGTAGATGCCCAGCAACAGCAGCGTGGCCTCGATGCCCGTCAGCGAGATACCACGCGCCCGGATCTCTTCCACCAGTAGCGTCGTCGTTGCGCCCAGCGTCTCGCCGGAGAAACCCCAGCCCGCGGGCAAATCGGGGTCGCGCTCGTGGTGATCGATGATGTCCACCTTCAGGTCACGCCCCATGCCTTTCATAGTGACCATACCCTGGGTATCGACCAGGGTGGCACGCGTGATCTTGCGCCGGCGGGGCAGATCGTCGAGCTGGACGAAGGGCAGCTCCGCGCCGTAGAGGGCAATGAAGGCACGCCCGTTGCGATTGACGCGCTGGGGCAGCACGGGCGTGGCGTGCGGGTAGAGCTTGCTCGCCCCCAAGAGGCTGGCCACGGCGTCGAAATCTGCGTTTTCGTGGGTTAGGATGACTTCCACAGCACCAAACAGGACGCAGATTCACACAGATTCACGCTGACTCTATCTAACCTGCGGTAATCCGCGCCAGAACAGGATTTGCCAACCACAGTGGCTAACCTGATTATAGCTCAACGCCATCACACGTGCAAACTCATTTTGCCATCCCTGATTTTACACGCGTTTTACACCCACTTGACCCCTGGGCAAACACCCCGGTACAGAATGAGGATGTCCAAGCGCCCACGGATACACGCGAGGCGCAGGGCACAACATCACACAGTATGGAAGGAGTGCTATGAGTGCGAAACTTTTACTACTGACTGGGGCGACGATTCTGTCGCTGGCCGCTGGCTCCGTAGGGGTCGCAGCCGTGCTGCCGGATGGCCCGCCGGTGGAAGCCGAAGCGCGTGAGCGCCAGGGCGCGTGCGTCTATGGAACCATCGAGTCCATCGAGGAGACGATGCTGACGCTGGCCACGCCCGTCGGGCCGGTGGCCCTCATCACCGATGTCAACACCCTCGTCCGCGTTCCCGGTGTGGAGGATGGTTCGCTCGCCGACCTGGCCGTCGGCGACATCATAGGTGCGATCGGCTGGTGGGAGGAAAGCGGCGGCGTCTTCCACGCCTTCGTCGTGGCCAGGTTGGCCGACGACCGGATTTTTCCCCTGGCAGGCGCGCTGACCGAGATCGGCGACGACACGCTGACCGTCGAGACCAGCCACGGTCCTGCCACCGTCCGCGTGAACGAGGAGATGCAGTACAAGATCCGGGGTGTCGAGGAGCCAGGGCTGGACGATCTGGAGGTGGGGATGAAGGTCGTCGTCAGAGGCACACTGGAGCCTGATGGCAGCTTGCTGGCCAAGGGGATCGGCGCAACACAGCTCGGCCCGCGCCAGGGGCGGCTGCGGGGCGAGGTAACGGCCATCGAGGGGAGCACCTTCACCATCCGCACCGGCCGCCGCGAGGTCGTGGTGCACACTGACGAGGCGACCGAGTTCGGTGTGCCGGGCGTGGAGAACCCCACCATCGCCGACGTGCAGGTCGGAGACAAGGTCGCCGGCGAGGGCGTGATCGAGGAGGGCAGCACAGGCTCTGGTGAGCCCGTAGTAACAGCGACGCTGGTAGTCGTGCTGCCGGAGGACGTGGCGAAGCTGAACGGCCAAGTGACCGCCATTGAGGGCACCACCCTGGCGCTCGACACCGCCCGCGGCCCGGTGAACGTCCTCACCGACGGCAGCACCGTTTTTCGCATCCCCGGCGTCGAGGAACCAACGCTAGCCGACGTTAAAGTCGGCGATCGGGTGACTGTGGGCGGCACATGGGAGGACGAGGCGACCTTCCACGCACTGGGTGTCGGCGTGATCGGCGGCCAGCGGGCAGGGGCGCAGGGAGCCGTGCGTGGGCGCGTCGTGAGCACTGGCGAAGACAGCCTCGTCGTCGGCACGCTGCGCGGCCCGGTGACGGTGCTGGTGAACGACGAGACGCAGTTCCGCGTGCCCGGTGTGGAGGATGCCGGGATCGACGATATTGAGGAGGGCACATTGGTCGGCGCGCGGGGCACATGGAACGAAGATGGTTCACTGCAAGCCGCCGGCGTCGGCGTGATGGGCGAGCATATACGCAAACAGGCCAGGCAATAATGCCCGGCCTGTCACCTAGACTTCGGAAGTCTTCCGAGACTTTCGAAGTCTTACTTGATCAATCCCACGTGCTCAAGCGGCCAGTAAGAGAACCAGGCGCGACCCACGATGTCATCGACGGGCACGTCGCCAAAGCTGCGCGAGTCGTTCGAAGAACCACGGTTATCGCCCATCACAAAGATGTGCAGCGGTGGGATGGTATGTGGGCCGTAGTTGCTCCCGCCCGGCCGGACTGGCCAGGTCTCCTCAAGCCTTTCGCCATCGATGTATACCTCCCCGCTCCGCACCTCGATGGTCTCCCCCGGCAGACCAATCACGCGCTTGATCAGCATATCCGATTGGTTGGGCAAATCGAGGACTACGACGTCGCCACGCTGGGGGCCGTGGAAGAGGCGATATGTCACCTTTTCCACCACCACCCGCTGGTTCGTATGCAGGTTAGGCTCCATGCTTTGTCCCAGCACCTGGGTGGCCTGAGCCAAGAAGAGATTAATGAGCAGGGCAATGGCGATGGCTGGGATGAACGTCTCGGCCACTTCGCGCAGTGCCTGCAGAAGCCACCGCAGAGCCTTGGCCGCAGAGAAGCGTGTCTTCTGCTCACTCTCGGGTTCTCCAGCAACCTCTTCAGCGATCTCTTCCACTGCAATCCTTCGATAACCGCCGGCTAGCGCCGCCGGGGAGGGCGACGATTCCGATTGCCCCTGCTGTTCCTATCGCCGCCGCCCCTACCACCCTGACCCCCGCGCCTATCGGCCTCGCGGGCCTGCTCGGCAGTCCATCCCTCGAGCACTGCTTGGCGCGAGAGGCGGATCTTGCCCTCCGGACTGATGTCCGTCACCATCACCATGATCTCGTCCCCGACCCGCGCTACGTCTTCGACCTTTTCGACGCGGTAATCGGCCAGTTGCGAAATGTGCACCATGCCGTCGGTGCCTGGCAGGATCTCGACGAAAGCGCCAAAGTCCATCGTGCGAACCACGCGCCCGGTATAGATACGGCCGATCTCGGGTTCCTCGATCAGCTCCTCGATCATCCGCCGTGCTTTCTCCGCATTTGGGCCGCTGGTAGAAGCGATGAAGACAGTGCCATCGTCCTCAATGTCGATGCGCACATCGCACGTCTCCTGGATGGAGCGCACCGTCTTGCCACCTGGGCCGATCACGGCCCCCAGCTTGTCCGGCGATACGTGCAGGATCGTCATCCGGGGCGCGTAGGGCGATAGCTCTGCCCGGGGCGCAGGGATGGTCGCCTCGATCACGTCGAGGATCTGCGTGCGCGCCTGCCGGGCCTGCTCTAGCGCCTCGATCAGGATCTCGTAGGAGAGCCCCACAACCTTGATGTCCATCTGCAGGGCCGTGATGCCCTCGCGCGTCCCGGCGACCTTGAAATCCATATCGCCCAGGTGATCCTCCAGCCCCTGGATGTCGGTCAGGATGCGATAGTGACTGTTCTCCATCATTAGGCCCATCGCGATGCCCGCGACCGGCGCCCTGATGGGCACACCAGCATCCATCAACGAAAGCGTACTGCCGCACACGCTCGCCATCGAGGTCGATCCATTGGAACTGAGCACTTCGCTGACGACGCGGATGGTATAGGGGAAATCACCCTCGTCTGGAATCACGGGCAGAAGCGCCCGCTCGGCCAGCGCGCCGTGACCGATCTCGCGGCGGCGCGGACCGCCGATGCGTCTTACCTCGCCCGTGGAGAACGGCGGGAAATTATAGTGGTGAATGTAGCGCTTGGTCTCGTCGGGGGAGAGATCGTCCAGCATCTGTTCCTCGCGGGGGGTGCCCAGCGTGACGACAGAGAGCGCCTGGGTCTCTCCACGGTTGAAGAGACCGGAGCCATGTGTCCGGGGCAGTAGCCCTACCTCGGCCGAGAGCGGGCGGATGGCCGTCATGTCCCGCCCATCGGGGCGGACACCCTCCTCGATGGTACGCTTGCGGATGACGTCACGCAGCACCTGGTTGAAAGCCTCGCCAAGGATTCTCTCATCCCATTCCTCACTCTCGGCATAAGCCTGGATCAACTCGTCCTTTAGCGCCCCCGTCCGATCGTGGTAATCCTGCTTGTCCACCGCGCCGTAAATGGCCTCCGGCAGCCGGTCGCCCACCTGCTGGAGGACGAGCTCGCATGCCCCTTCGGGCAATTCGTGGGACTCGTACTCCTGCTTGGGTTTCCCCACAACCTCCCGCATCTCGTTCTGGACGCGGATCACGTCCTGCAGCGCCTCGTGACCACGACGGAAGGCCTCGATCATCACTTCTTCACTAGCCTCATTGGCACCAGCCTCGACCATCAGCAGCGCATCGGCGGTGCCGGCCAAGCGCAAGTCCAGCGCACTGCTCTCCATCTGGGAGACGGTGGGATTGATGACCAGTTCCCCATCCACGTATCCCACGCGCACGGCGCCCACCGGCCCCTCGAATGGAACGTCAGAAATCGTGAGCGCCGCCGAAGCACCTATGACAGACAGAATGTCGGCTTGGTGCTCCTCGTCGTGCGAGAGCGGCGTGATGACGACCTGCACGTCGTTGCGCATGCCTTTTGGGAAAAGGGGGCGAATGGGACGATCGGTCAGGCGCGCAGTCAGCGTCGCCGACTCGGTGGGCCTTCCCTCGCGGCGGAAAAAGGAACCAGGGATACGGCCTGCCGCGTAGAGCCGCTCCTCAAAGTCTACAGTGAGGGGAAAGAAATCGATCCCCTCACGAATCATGTGTGACATCGTCGCCGTGACGAGCAGTAATGTGTCGCCACTGCGAATCGTGACTGCACCGCCTGACTGCTGGGCCAACTTCCCAGTCTCGATGACGATGGGTTTGCCGCCTAGCATAGCGGTAAATGACTGACTATTCATTGTTATTAACCTCCGTGTGTGTGGTCGAGCGCGGAGGTCAGGGACTGGGGAATGGTCCGTAGCAAATGCTGCGGGCCACTCCCCAATTCCTGCACCTGCGCTCGATCCAAGATCATATCCAGAGCAGACCAAACGAGCAGATGGGCGCACATTCTCCCGCATCTACTCGTTCGATTGTGACCTGGCCTTATCCAATTGTGCGTTATCTGCGCAACCCGAGCCGCTGGATGATCTCCTTGTAGCGTTCGGGGTCATTACGACTGAGATAGGTCAAATGACGCCTGCGCTGCCCAACCATCTTGAGCAAACCCCGTCGGGAGTGCTCATCGTGTTTGTGCGTCTTGAGATGCTCGGTCAGTTGCATGATGCGGGTCGTCAACAGTGCGATCTGCACTTCCGGCGAGCCGGTGTCGTTGGACGCTTTGCCATACTCCTGAATAATGGCCTCTTTATCGCTCTTGCTCAAAGGCACCGTTACCTCCTTAACATTAAGCACGGGCGGGGCAAATCCACGCCCCTCCCGATTAATCGGTGCTATTCTACCACGATTCGATCACTTGCGCAACTCGTGAACAGTACTTACGTCAAGTAAGCAGGCGTGTTTGTGTCGAGATTCCTTAAAAAAGTGGAAACCGCGTGCGATGGGAGGCAGTTGCCAAGTTTGTCGTCCTGCCAGAATTGCGGTAGAATGGCGCGGATTTGGCAAACTCGCCAGAGCAGAGGGGGAGCATTGGAAGGAACGACGCTGAAAGAGGACGTCCAAGTTACTCAGGCTGCCGGGATTCTCTCGCTGGGCAACTTTGCCAGCCGCGTGCTCGGCCTCGCGCGAGGGATGGTCATGGCTTACCTCTTTGGCACTGGCGGGCACGTGAGCGCGCTGGACGCGGCGCTCCGCATCCCCACGATGATCTACGATCTGCTGGTGGGCGGCGTGCTCAGCTCGGCCTTCGTCCCCATCTTTTACGACTATGCGGCCCTCGAGCGTCGGCCGGAGCTGTGGCGCTTGCTAAGCGTTCTGGTCAATATCACTCTGCTCGTCCTGTCTGTGATCGTCTTGACCGGAGAGGTTTTGACCCCTCAGATCATCTGGCTGCAGGCCGGAGGCCTCTCGCCAGAGTATCAGGCGCTGGCCGTCGATTTGCTGCGGCTGGCACTTCCCGCGGTGATCTTTACCAGCCTGGCCAGCGTTCTCTCCGGCGCGCTCTACGCTCTCAAGCGATTCACCTTCCCGGCCTTTGTCGGTGCAGCTTCCAACGCCGCCATCATCCTGATGTCTCTGTTCCTGGGGCGGTGCTGGGGTGTCAGCAGCATGGTCCTGGGCACCCTCGTAGGTGCAATACTCCAGGTCGTGATCCAGCTACCCGGCATGCGCGATGCCCGATACACGCTCGCGTTTCATCATCCCGCCCTGCGGCGCGTCGGTCGACTCTATCTTCCCATCATCATCAGCTTGGTGGTCGATAAGGCGGCAGAGATGCTTAGCTACCACCTGACCTCCACCATCAGCGATCCAGCTATTTCTCTGATGGGATACGCGACCCAGATCATCCAATTCCCCCTGGGATTGGTCTCGGCGGCCATCTCGATCGCCATCCTCCCCGCTCTCTCTCAGCGGGCCGAGGCCGACGACGTTGGTCCCTTCCGGGCCACGCTGGTCAGAGGCTTGCGGATGGTCCTGGTGCTGGTCATTCCGGCGACGGTGGGTCTCTACGTGCTGGCGCGGCCCACCATTGCCCTCATCTTCGAGCGCGGAGGCTTTACACCCGCGGATACGATAGCGACGGCGGAGGCACTGCAGTATTCTCTCCTGAGCCTGCTAGCCGCTGCGATAGACCAGCCGCTCATCTTTGCCTTCTACGCCCGTAAGGACACGCTGACGCCAGCCCTGGTGGGCGTGGGGACAACGATCCTCTACGTCATAGCCGCCACCATCTCGGCGGAGCTGGGGATGCTGACCTTACCATTCTTGGTTCTACTGAACGCGCTCAAGCTGACCGCTCATGCCCTGGCGATGCTGGCGCTGGCCCGCTTGCGCCTGAGCGGGCTGGGCGGCCACGGCCTGTGGTCCCTGGCGCTTCAGGCCACGTTGGCCTCTCTGTTGATGGCACTGGTGACGTGGGGCGCGATGCGCGGGCTAATGCAGATCGTACCTTCGGGCTGGGTAGGAAACCTGGCGATCGTAGGCGGGGCCGGGGGACTTGGTGCGGCGATCTATGTACTGCTGGCGCTCGCGCTCAAGCTCGAAGAAGTTCACCTGTTTCGCGCCGCCGTCCGCGACGGCCTGCATCGTTTGAGAAAGGTTGAATAGGAGATCGGATTTGCCCGTCCGGCACGAGACAGCCGATCCTAGCAGAGCGGGCGCTGCCCTTGACGGGGCCTGGGGGGTAGATTATAATCCCTCGTACGTAAGGATTGGAATCGCGAGACGCCATTGAGTAACGATCTCAGCCAACGACCGGTTCGCCCTGATCGGTACGACGAGGCATACTTCCTGAACGCCTGCGAAGGGTTCGAAGAGTTCGTCGCCAGCGAGGGTGCACACCTTTCACGCCGGTTGAGCCAATCCTTCAGAGCGGCGGGAGTCGAGCCCGGCATGCGGGTGCTCGACGTCGGCTGTGGTCGGGGCGAGATCTTGCGCCGCTGTGCCGAGATGGGCGTGGAGGCCCACGGCGTGGACTATGCACCGGCAGCGGTACAGTTGGCACGCGGGACCGGGAATGTCTACCAGGCAAATGCCAAGCGACTGCCTTTCCCAAGCGCACTCTTCGATCGGGTGCTGATGTTCGACCTCGTCGAGCACTTGCACCCATGGGAGCTGCGGCAGGCACTGGCGGAGACGCGGCGCGTGCTGAAACCAGACGGGCGGCTCATTGTTCACACCGCCCCCAACGCCTGGTACGATCGGTGTGCTTATCCAGTGGTACGGGCCGTGCGCAGGCTGATGGGCCAGGGGGAGCTTTACCCCAAGGACCCCCGCGCCATCATTCCGGCTAACATCGAGGTGCACGTGAACGAACAGAGCGCACTAAGCCTGTGGCAGGCGCTGAGACAGGCAGGGTTCTGCGCCCGTGTGTGGCTCGACACGCCCCCGCAGGATCGGAGAGAGGGGCCGGTGCTGGCAGCAGCGCGCCACATCCTCTTCAGTTGGCCGCCTTTTTCGTGGTTTTTCGAGCGAGAGGTGTTCGCGGTGGCGAGGCCGGTGTAGGATGAGCCATCGCTTTCAGGCGATCGTTTTCGACTTCGACTACACCTTGGCCGACTCTTCAAAGGGCGTCGTCGAGTGCATCGACTTCGCCCTGAGAGCAATGGTCTCCCGCCCGTCCCTGGCGAAGCAGCCTGCCGGACGATCGGACTCTCGCTTCCCGACACGTTTGCGGCGCTGGTCGGTCAAGAACACGCCGGGAGGGCTGACGAGTTTGCGCGCCTGTTCATCCAGCGGGCAGACGAGGTGGTGGCTGACTTGACGGTGCTCTTCGAGTCGGTTCCAGAGACGATTGAGAGACTGAGAAGACGGGGTATTTCGCTGGGTATCGTCTCCACCAAGTTTCGGCACAGGATCGAGGCGATTCTGGAACGTGAGAACCTGCTGGATGCATTTGACGTCATCGTCGGCGGAGAGGATGTCTCGGCGCACAAGCCCGGTCCCACGGGCCTGCTTACCGCCGTCGAGAGGCTGGGCAGCACGCCCGCTAGCACGCTCTACGTGGGCGACAGCGTGATCGACGCGGAGACGGCGAAACGGGCCAGCGTGCCGTTTGTGGCCATCCTTTCAGGCACGACGCCGAAGGAGGCTTTTAGGGACTACCCCGTTTGCAGGGTCCTGAAGAGTCTGTCCGAGTTGCTTGCTCTGGAGGACTGTTGATGAGTCAGGAGACATCCAAGTACATTGTGAGAGAACTGGGGCGGCATCGGGCCGAGAACGAAATTATCCTCGCCGTGACTCACCGGGAGAACCTGAGTTGGGAGGAAGCCAGACAACTGGTGGAGAACGTCAAGGTCGAACGCAGAGGCAGCATCGCGCGGAGACAAAGCCCTCTGCTCATAGCGATCGGGGTAGCCACGTTTATCGGCGGACTGGGCCTTTCCACAGCTATTGCATGGGCAACCATCGACGGGGGCATCATCTTCTTCTTGAACTTGCCCATACCCTACCTGGGCAACATCGTCTACTTCGTGACTGGTTTGGGGATGATGGCTGGGTCGGCCTATGGTCTGGGACCGATCGTGCTGGATCTGCTGACCGCCCACGACCAAGAGGATTGAATTACAGCGCATTGATATGAAAGATCGCCGTCCGGTTGACGAGTTGACGATAGAGGAGCTAGAAGAGGTTCTGCGCATCCGCAGGCGGGAGACGCGGATGGAGCGCCTGCGCCAGATGAGCAAGGATGCCGATGAGGGCACCTTTGATCCCTTGGCTCCCAAACCCACTATCGAGCCGCAACCACAGCCCCTGCCAACCGATCACAGGCGCTTCCAGGACACCGGAGCCATCGCACAGTACCGCGCCCACGCGGTGGACGAGCCGCCCACAAAGGAAAGACCCCCGCGCCGGCCACTCCGGATCCGTTGGGATTGGCTGCGCGACAAGAGCTTGCTGGTGATCGAGCTGGGCATACTGGTGGCACTGATCCTCGTCCTTGTCAATATGTGGGTGCTGATGCAGCAACTCAACGAGGAATCCAGCCAGGCCCAGCAAGAGCAGGTGGAGCAATTACCTACCCTCACACCCACACCCCTCATCCGGGTAGCTCTGCTGCCAGGCGGACACACGCCGCCTGACTCGCTCGGAAGAAGCTCGCCGGAGGAAATTCCCGCCCACCTGCGCCACATCGTGAGCGAAGTCACGCCGATGCCCGTGCCCACGAAGGGACCGGAGCAGGCTATCCTCATCGAGATCCCCTCCATCAGCGTGAAGGCGCCGGTCGTGGAAGGAGACGACTGGGAGGCACTCAAGCAAGGGGCCGGCCATCACATCGGCAGCGCCGATCCCGGCGAAAGCGATAACTGCGTCATCTCGGCCCACAACGACATCTATGGCGAGATCTTTCGCGACCTGTCGGACGTCGATCTAGGCGACGAGGTGTTCGTCTACACCGCCAGCCAGGTCTACCGCTACGTCATCACCCAGAAGCGCATCATCGAGCCGGAGGAAGTGAGCGTGATGTACCCCACCTCCAGCCCGGTGCTGACGCTCATTTCTTGCTATCCATACGGCATTGACACGCACCGCATCGTCGTCATTGCCGAACTAAAGTAGAAGGAAAGTGTCTTATGGCAAAGAAATCACGTCGCGCAAAGAGGCAGAAGCAAGTACGCCTTTCGGCAACTCAACTGATGCAGCCAGGGGTGACTGGAACAGTTGATGGCACCCTCATCGCTGTCACGGGACAGGAGGTGTCCGATTTGCGGGAGGAATACCGACATGTCGCCGCCGAGCTCAAGCGCATCAGCATCATCGCCGCACCGATCCTAGCCGTGGTGATCGTCTTGGTGCTGATACTGGCTTGACTGGCCGAGTAGTCGTCCTTTCCCTGTCGACACTAGTCCAAGGGAACCTGCGTCCGAGACTGGTCTGTAGTGCGGGCAGGCAGCGGAGAGATCGCCCGCACCAGCACAGCCAACCCCCACGACACGCCCCAGTGGAGCGCCAGCGCCAGCCACAGGTTTCCGTCCCCAGTCAACACAAACAACGTGCTGCTGACGACAGCCAGCGCCGCACGCATCAATTGCGCAGGGGCCTTCTTTGGGTCAAGCAGCCCTTGGCGCCAGGCAGGGTTGAGCGCTGCTTCCAGCGCAACCAGCCCTAATCCCACCCAAGCTCCCCAATACGTGTCCCCTCCCAGCGCGACGATCGGTACACTGCGATAGAAAGCCCAATGAACTTCGTGGCAAACCGCCTCGAACAGGAACGCCCACCCAGGAGCAACCGCTCCCGCGACTGCACCTCCCTCGCCCACAGGGGCCAAGGCCCGACGGTAGGCCCACCGGCCCAGCGCCAACAGCACCCACGCTCCAGCGCCCAACGCGGCTGCCCACCCTACGTCACGTGCCCAATTGGTCCACGCGCTGGGCATGCCGCTCGACAGGCCCAGGTAGCGCCCGACGAGCACGCTCCTCCACGTGAGGGCAGCAAAGGGCACACCGACGTAGTACAACAAACGGAGGAACTGAAACAGCCAGGGGGAAAAACGGTAGGAAGACAGTCGAGCGACGAACTTACCAATTGAACCGGGGCGGGGACTGCGGAAAACCCAAGCCAAGTTCGCCCACAGGATAGCCGCGAACAGCGAACCTCCCAGCCACAGCCAGCTTTCATCCCACGCTATGGGTAACCCGGGCACGCAGCTACCTCCGGCCCAGCGGCACAGTCAACGTGACCCGAGTTCCCTCGCCCACCCTCGAAGAAACGCCAATCCGACCCCCAACCAACTCGGCCCGCTCGCGCATATTGATCATGCCCAGACTGCCGCGCTCGTCGTAGCTCGTCTGCATTGCCTCCACGTCAAATCCGCGACCATCATCCTCGACCTCGACGACAAACACGTCGTCTCGACGTTGGAGCCGCACCCAGATAGTGTCGGCTTGAGCGTGCTTTCGGGCGTTCCCGATAGCCTCTTCGACGATGTAAAAGATCACGCCCTGCACGTTCTGATCCAGCAAGTCGTCCACAGACGGATCCGCCTCCAGGTAAATCGGCGTCGATTCCGTCTCGGCCAGTTTGGCGGCGTACTGCTCCAACGCTGCCAGCAAGCCTTGCGTCTCAAGAATGAGTGGCCGAAGAGTGAAGAGCATGTGGCGGATCTCCTTCGTCGTGCGACGAGCCAACTCCTCGATCCGCGCCAGCTCCTCCGCCGTCTGCTGCACGCTCTTGTTCTTCTCCAACATCACTCGCGCGTAATTCAGCCGCATCGCGATGGCCGCGATACTCTGCGTCGGACCGTCGTGCAGGTCTCGAGCCAGTTTCTTACGTGCGTCTTCTTCTACGTCAACGATGCGCTCTTTCTCGTCCATCAGACTCTGGTAGAGTTGAGCGTTCTGCAGAGCCACGATAGCCTGATTGCAAATCGCTATGAGCAAATCCTGATGTTCAGGGGTGTAGGCATTGGGATGGGAGCTTCCGAAAACCACCACCCCAAAGCTTTCGAAGCCAGCCCGAAGTGGTACTACGATGGCTTGTCGGCAACTGTGCATGGCAACCAGTTGCCCGAGCTCTGGGTCCGCCGCTGGATTGCTGACGATCACAGGCTCTGCACTTACCAGCGCCTTGGCAAGGGCACCGTCTTTGCCATGAAACACAGCACTCTGGTCGCGCGACGGCAAATGCCGGCAGGCCACGATGCGTAGATCTCTGTGGCTAAAAAGCAGCACCATACTCACGTGCGACGGATTGAAACGACCTAGCCCGCGCATCCCCTCCTCGCCCACCTCAAGCACTGCCTGCAACACTTTGTTGTAGTTCAGCGTCGCACTGAGCGTGCTGGCTAATTCGAAAATCACCCGCGAGTGCTCCTGAGCTGCTTGCAGCCTTCGCAACTCCGCTTCCTCACGCAGCCTGCGGGCTCGCGCCACGACTTTCTTCACCCTATCTCCCGCGTAGCCGCTCACTAGGGTCGCCATTAGAAGCACCGCAAAGGTAGTGAAGTAGACAACCAGATCCGCATCCGTCATCCCAAGTGGCGGAAGGATGTACCCCGTAACGCCGTAGGCCACCACGATGACGACGAAAACCAGCAAGCTGACCAGCCATGGGAAGCGCAGCGCTGCTGTGAGAATAGGGAACAGGGCAAAGAGCAGCAACGGGCTTCTCAGACCTCCTGAAGAAACGACGAATCCGACGGTCGCGATTGTGTCGAGCACCAGCGCCAGCACGGGCAAGACACCGGGGAAAACGCCAAAAGAGAGCATGAGCAGGATAAAGACGTTGTAGAGAATGGTCGAAGCCATGAGAATGATCTGGGGAAGGAAATTGGTGGCATCGAAGGGAATACCGCTGACGCGAGCGTGGATGAAGCTGATGAGTGCCACGCAGACTAGGAGTAGCCAACGTAGTTTACTGATCAGCCAGTCTATCTGGAAGCGCTCTCTGGCATTCTTGAGCGTGAGCATGCCTTTCTCGCTGGCGACCAAATGGGCCGCGGTGAGAAGGGATTTTCTCCTTATCCGCGGCCTGGCTCTAGATTGTGGGCGCGAAGGGACTCGAACCCCTGACCTCTACAATGTGAGTGTAGCGCTCTGACCAACTGAGCTACGCGCCCCGATCTGACGCGCCGAGATTATAGCACTGAACTTCGCTGGCTGCAAGTCCGCATTGACGCCGGTTCGGCAACCCTCACAAATCAATACAAAAGGAGAGCACTACAATGCAACTAACTGACGCTGTAGAAGGCTATCTGCTGTTTAAGGCAAGCAGGGCAAGCTCAGAGACCATCAAGACTGACACGTTCTTGCTAAAGCAGTTCATAGCGTGGTGCGGTGACGGTGAAGTGGGAACCGTTGCCAGTGAGGATATAAGGCGATACCTCAACTACCACAAAGAGCGCGGATTGGCCCCACATACGCTACACCGACACCGGGCGATCCTGAGTGCATTCTATGCTTGGCTATCCTCTCCAGACGTAGGGCTTGCAGAAGGCAACCCGGTTGAGCGAGTACCGCCGCCCAAACTGCCTAAGCTTAAGCACCGGGCGCTAAGTCAGTCAAACATCAAGGCCTTGTTGCTTGCCTCAGACCGGGTACACCGCAAGCGACGTGCCAAGGCTCTGCTGCTGTTTCTCCTGGACACTGGCGCTAGAGCCTCAGAGGTTTGTGGTGTGACTATGGCCGATGTGGATTTCAAGACTGGCAAAGTTCTGGTGACAGGCAAAGGCGCAAAGCAAAGGTTTGTCTACCTTGGCAAACGGGCGCTTTCCGCCCTGTGGCTCTACGTCAAGGATGGGCGATCAGAGCCGGCACAGGTAGACGGTGACTATCTCTTCTTGACTGATGAAGGCTACCGGCTAACCCGCCACACGCTGCGCGGTATTATCTGCCGGTTGGCAGAGGTTGCAGGTATCAAGGCCACGGTTCACCAGTTCAGACATACAGCGGCAATCGAGCACCTGAGACACGGCATGGATTTGGTGAGCGTCCAACACCTGTTGGGGCACGAGTCCATAAACACCACAAGGCAATATCTCACAGCCCTGCAGGATGAGGATGTAGGGGAGCGGGCAAGGAGAACAAGCCCGGCTGACAACTGGAAGCTATAGCCTAGTGTCTGGTGGAAGCCCGGTCGTAAACAATGGCCTTTTTTGACATTGGCTCATTCCTCCCCCTCTGGCTGGGGTTTGTATGCTCTGGCCAACTCACGTAGCACTCCTAGGCACTCCTGGCCATAAGCGACCAGGTGTTTTCTCAAGTATTCACCACCTTCTGCGAAATAGTGCAAACTGGTTGAGCCAGTGGTGATCTCAAGTTCAGTTCTATGAGGTTGTCGGCGGCCAATATCTGACTCCGCAAGGGTGGTTTCGATCTTGACTGATGTGGTGTGGTTAAGCGGCATGCATTTAACCAATTCCTTCTCTACTGAGACTAGAAAGTCGTAGACAATCGGTTCATTGGTTAGAAGTGACAACTTCAGGGTGCAATCTCTGCCCTCTCCGAAGTAGTGTATATAATGCTTGAAGTCCTGCTCAGTCAACTCCTCTGGCATCATCTCCATGACTTTCTCAAACATTGGGTGCATAAGAGGGCGCTGCGTATTGTTTGATGCAGCGTTCTCGATAATTTCTGCGATACGATCCTTGAGAGATTTTGGTTCAGACACCTTTTTCTCCTTTCAAAATGTTACCCTTGCTCATTTGTCCCTCCTGGTATCATAGATTTTGTGGGTGGTTGACACCACCGTCAATACCGATAAAGTGTCTCTGCCCCATCATGTGGAGAGAGCAGAACCCGTTGATAGAGATGGGAGACGCACAGGTTTTTTGTCC
>Ga0315548_1000374_pt1 | contig 41897 bp, 40 predicted proteins | sample SalMarSW160110MG_2_FD_202540 | JGI IMG/M metagenome (GOLD analysis project Ga0315548, IMG submission 202540) | Salt marsh sediment microbial communities from the Plum Island Ecosystem LTER, Massachusetts, United States - Salt Marsh Sediment SW1601-110 ... | reverse complement strand
GATTTCTTTCCTCTCATGGGCGACATTGACTGCATATCTAGCGAAGAAGGAAAAGCTGACAGATACGTTCTGTGCTGGTTTGATGACCGATATGATGATTTCGGCAAAGCATTTAGGCGATTGACAGGCGTCACTTTTCCAGAGGGAATCAAATGCGTCAACGATGAAAGAGGCAAAACAAGCTGTAACGCCAATTTTGAAGCAAAACATGGAAAGTTAGAATAGACAATGTTTTAGGTGGAAAAACAGCAACAAATAATTATAGGCACGTTATCGATATGTAAAGTAGTGTTGGGGTGAAAGACTCTGGTTAGGCGAAGAGGGCTAGAAGCCCAGAAGATGCTTATGTCCATTGCGACTCTCCTTAGGAACACAACTTGGAAGTGCGGAAAGATTGAGCGGCGTGTTGTGAATTACTTGCAGCGTCGGCTTCAAAGGTGCGGGTCTGCTCAAACTCCGGTGAAGGATATGATGCAGGATTTCGAGTTGAGCGGAAAACAGAAGAGCGAGTTCCTCGAGGCGATAAGGCGGCTAGAGAAACGCAACATAATCAAAATCTCATGGATTTCACCACACAACTAACAAACGCTTAAAAGCTGAGGTGCCCCCGAATTTCTGGGGTATGATGCACCCGTCCCAGACTTAGTAATTACTTATAATATAGTTTGTTTTGTTTTTCTTTGGGAAGGAGAGCGAAGGATGAGCCTGACGCTCTTTCTTTTTTTGGTGTTAAAGAGCCGACACATTATATATGCGCGCGCATATGGATAGAGTAATATAAAACTTCTAAACAAAAAAGCGTTCATGCAACAATTTTATGATATTCTGATTTTGTTCTCTAATCCAGTAATTTTACTCACAATATTAGGTTTAGTTTTTGAATTTCTTCCAATTTTGATTAGAATAAGGAAATACGGTAATCCATTCAAACCAATGAAGGAAAAAAAACAAGATCATTATGATACCAAAGTAACCCTTGCTGAAGAAATAAATGAAAGGATTAAGACCTTCTATATCGATTTTGGTTTAATCTTTTTTGGTCTTGCTCTCCAAGGAATTGCTGTAATTATTTCTGAACTATAAAAAAAGAGGGAGATGGTTATTTGCGTTTTCTGTGGTTTCTTCAGTCACCATCTTTTCCATTTTTGTCGCTTGTGCAGATAGCGTATGCCGACTATGGCTGCGATTGTTGACAGCAATAACATTACGCCGATGGCTAAGCCTTCTGGAACCACCCCTAATGCGTCAGTCTTTACTAGCCAGATATCTGTGCCGCCGGCACCAACGGAGGCTGTGTTTCCCGTCAGAAGGTATCCTCCGTCGCTAGTCTGAAGCAAAGCATATCCGTTCTCACCGCCTGTTCCTCCGTAGGTCATGTTCCACTCCAAGTTGCCATCCGCATCAGTCTTATATAAAACGAAATCTTGACCGTTAACGAAATTCCAGCCTACTATTCCATATCCTCCATCCGCAGTCTGAATCGCGTTAATCCCGAGTTCTGAGGTGGTTGTTCCGTAGGTCATGTTCCACTGCATGACGCCAGCCGCATCCGTCTTAACAAACCAACAATCCATGCCGCCAGCACCAAATGATGTTGTAATGCATACTATTGCGTATCCGCCGTCGCTACACTGAACCAGAGCTTGTCCACTATCATCGCCTGTTCCTCCGTATGTCTTGTTCCACTGCATAGCACCCGCTGCATCAGTCTTAATGAGCCATGCATCGTTGGAGCCAGCTCCAAAAGAGCTTGTGGAGCCTGCTAGTGCGTATCCTCCATCTCCAGTCTGGAGCACATGAATCCCTAGGTCATTGCCTGTTCCTCCGTAGGTCATGTTCCACTGCATGACGCCAGCCGCATCCGTCTTAATCAACCAGGCATCGTTGTCACCAGCGCCAAACGATTTTGTGTAGCCCCCTAAAACGTATCCTCCATCGCTACTTTGAGTCACATGCATTGCCTGTTCATCGCCTGCTCCTCCGTATGTCATGTTCCACTGCAAGTCGCCGATTGAATTTGTCTTTACAAGATAGGCATCTTGACCGCCAGCTCCAAATGACCTTGTGTAGCCTGAGATTGCATATCCTCCGTCACTAGTCGAGCACATGTCATCTGAAACCTCGTCGAGTGCCCCTCCGTAGGTGTTGTTCCACTGCATGTTGCCATCTGCATCTATTTTGATAAGCCAGAAATCCGAGCCGCCGGCACCAAACGACTTTGTGTAGCCTGCTATTGCGTATCCTCCGTCGCTCGTCTGAACAGTCCACCCAGTTCCTGCATCATTTCCTGTTCCTCCGTAGGTCTTGCTCCACATGCTAGTAGCGCCTGCGCAAGGGCAAATCATAGCTGAAAAAGCAAGAGAACCCAAAAAAGCAATCACTAATCCTTTAGCTTTTATTCTATTGCGATTTTTCTTCCTAACTTTTTTCACCTTCCTCTTATTCTTTCACCTGAGAGAGAATACTCTGAATACAGAAATGAGTCTCTCCCCTCTCTATATTAATGCAATTTTAGGTGTTTCCAGTATGTTGTATTAAAGATTTGCTGAATTATATTCCAAAAAAATCTTCCATCTAAACAGATTGCAATTTCTGACTTGGACATACCTTACATCCAACATCAAAAATGCGCACGCTATCAAAGTTTGCACTATCACCATAACATGTGCGCTATTTTTTCACCTCTTTATATTTTTTAATTATGTCTTGAAATTCTCTTATTGTTTTTTCTGAGTGAAAAGATTTTATTTGTCGGGGACGCTGTTCTTTTACGGGGGATGATGTAGCCGTCCCAGACCGACCTTCGGGAATGAAGACTAATAGGCTGACAGACCCCTCTTCGAAAGTAACAACACTGTCCTGTTTTAGATGCGGATTTCCGTATAGTATGATGTTTCAGGTTTAGGTTTTCTTTTCCTTTTGGCAATCATGCCTAAAACTATTCCAGCAACAAAACCGCCTATGTGCGCCCAGTAAGCAACGTTGCCGCCCATGCCTAGCCATGTGTACAGCAGTTGCAGGATAAACCAGAAGCCGAGAAAGAAGACCGCTGGTACACTCACCACAGTTATAACAATAGTAAAAATCAAGGTCTGGATACGTGACCTAGGATACAGCAAGATGTATGCTCCCATAACCCCAGAGATGGCTCCTGAAGCACCCAGCGTGGGAATTTGAAGACCAGCAGATGATGCGATGCTTAGGATGTGGGCAAGGTCCGCAACCAGACCGCAGACAAAATAGAACAGCAGAAAACGAAGGTGCCCCAGAAAGTCCTCTATGTTGTCTCCGAAGATGTAGAGGTAGAGCATGTTCCCGCCTATGTGAAAAATGTCGGCGTGAAGGAACAGGGATGTGAAGAGAGTGTGAAGGTTTACTCCTTGAAGTATCTTGGCTGGAACCATGGTGAAATTGTTGTAGATCCAGTTTGCGAATAGACTTACACTGGTGTCTTCAGAGAAAAAGGTGTAGAGCAGCAAGGGGATAAAAGCCAAAATATTCACCACTATAAGAATCCGCGTTATGTGCGGAGTGGTTTTGGAACGATTCGCGTCCCGAATAGGAATCAAAAGCTTTCCCCAAACCTAAGATGAGACTTGACTGCTAAACCCTAATTAGATGACGACTTTGATTCAAAAGCTTTTGTGGAGGTCAGTAACTTTTTTGGTTACACAATTCCGTGACTGGCAAATAGGATAAAAGAGCCAAGTAAATTTTTGTTCCAGCCTCTTCATCGTCTTATTCTTTTGGAATCTGTTGATAACGAATTTTCTATCTTTCTGGCAAGTAAGAAGAATACTGCCCAGCTGACGAAACCGTACGTCAGCCCGTTTGTTAAGGCCTCCAGGTAAGGTATGTATTCTGAAGGGGGTATTCCAAGAAGTGTGGTGATCATGTTTCCGGGGAATAAAGGAATCGGGACGGCTATTGAGGCGCAGGTGAACAGTATGAAAAAGGCAATAAAGATTGGTGTTGCTTTCATGATCCTACTCCAGTTTCACCTTTATGTTGTATCCCCCTAATACATATATTAAATCTTAATACGTAATAAACCTTTTCGTATTTCTGTTCAACACAAATACACCACCAATCTGCGAACATCAAAACGACCATAGCACATTTACGCTGTCAAGGTTGAGCGTTTTCGGTAATATACAGAAGATTCATTATTCAGGTTCCCGTTTTCTAAATTCATGAACCCGCTGAATTTCGCCGCCACAGTCATTATTCTAAGCGCCTCGGGTGCCTTGGCTCCCGGACCATTATTCTTTGTAACGGTCTCTCATGGCATCAAATCGGGAACCAAAAGCGGCATACTCTTCTCGATAGCCCACAGTCTAGTCGAATTCAGCCTAGTCATGCTATTAGCCCTAGGACTCCTAAGCGTCGCAAACGTGCCCTCAGTCAGGCTCGCCGTGGGAGTTGCCGGAGGAGCGGCTCTCATAGTTTTTGGTGCCATGCAGATACGCGGTTCGTTCTCGTACAAACCCGAAGAAACAAAAACTGGGCAAAGCGCTACCCGAAACCTCTTTTTGCTTGGCTTGGCATTAACGGGTTTGAATCCTTACTTTATTGTTTGGTGGCTCACTGTTGGCGCGAATCTGATTTTTATTTCTCTCGAGTTTGCGGGCTTAGCTGGTGTTGTTTTCATGTTTGTTTGTCACGTTTGGGTGGACTACGCATGGCTTATTCTAGTTTCCGGCTTCGCCAAGAGGAGCTCCAAGATTTTACAGTTCAAGTGGTACCGCATATTGATGGCGGTTTTCGGGTTGGTTCTAATCTACTTCGGCATATCCTTTCTCATAGACTCCCTAAGCTTTTGAGACCCAGCAAACGAAATCTAACTCTCAGATTCAGAGATTCAGCTGGCTAAAATATTGAATATAGATTGTGGCTTCTGAAGCATTAAATTTGTGACACACAGACTTTGGGTTTGAGGAGCGCACACACCCACCCACTTGAGAGAAGGATGAGCTATCTCCATGATCAGCCTTTGTCCTTTTCTTTTGTGTGCGCTCTTTCCAAGTTATGGTGGTTGAAGTGTTTATGTCATTATGTGTAGTGTGCTGGTATGTACAATGGACAGTTATGCGTGTACGCCGTCGATTTTGGCTCCGCAGTATGTGCAAGCTGAGTTTTTGATTTTGTTTTCCATGATTCGGTAGCCGAATCTGCGGATCAGCAGTTTTCCGCAGTTGTGGCAGTAGGTGTTTTCTCCATCTTCTCCGGGCACGTTTCCCTCATAGACGTATCTTAGCCCTGCTTCTAATCCAATCTGTCTTGCTTTCCGTAGAGTAGCGACGGGTGTTCTAGGCTGGTCTATGAGTTTATATGTGGGATGGAACTGGGTGATGTGCCAAGGCGTATCCTCGCCCACCTCTTTGATGAACTCCGCAATTTTCCTTAGTTCCTCTGCCGAATCGTTCAATGTTGGAATAATCAGTGTTGTTATCTCAGTCCAGATTCCTAGGCTCTTGTAGAGTTTGATTGAATCCAGCACGGGCTTTAGGCGGGCTCCGCAGTTCTTTCGGTAAAACTCGTCGCTGAAGCTCTTCAGGTCGATGTTGGCGGCATCCAAGTATGGGCTAATCTCCTTTAGCGCTTCTGGGGTGATGTAGCCGTTCGTCACGAAAACGTTCTTGATTCCCTCTTTGCTGGCTAGCTTGGCTACGTCATAGGCGTACTCAAAGAAGATGGTGGGTTCGCTGTAGGTGTAGGCTATACTCTCGCAGTTGCTTAGTTTAGCCGCCAAAACAATCTCCTCAGGCGACACGTCCTGCCCAACGATTATGCCCCGCTCTTTGGGCAACTGAGAAATGTCATAGTTTTGGCAGTTATCACATCGGAAGTTGCATCCCATCGTGGCTATACTATAGGACTTGGAACCGGGAAGAAAATTGAATAATGGCTTCTTCTCTATGGGATCCACGGAACGAGCAGCAATCCTGCCGTACACGAGACTGTAAAGTTTTCCGTCCCTGTTCTCCCTGACCCCACATATCCCCCTCTTAGAATCAGCAATTCTGCGGCAACTGTGACTACACAAATTGCAGTTAACAGTTTTATCTTCTAGTTGTTCGTAAAACATTGCTTCCTTCAACATAGAAGCCTCTCATATAATACAAAAAGGGGGATAGTGCACTTAAAGTTTCAACGATTAATGCTAAACAACGTGTGGATAACGGGGACAAACGGGGAAGAAACGAAATGGAATCGGCAAATCATAGAGGTAAAGTTTTTGGAAGCTTTATCCCTAAATCCCATAGCTAACCAAAAACAACGCAATTAGCAAAGCAACTGTTGTTATGCCATCGGCGAGAGAACTTTCAATCGGAATAACAAAATTATCTGGGTCTAAACCTCTTCTGTAAGTTAAAATTGCAACATAAAAAGAGATTAAGGCAATAGCAATAACCGCAATCAGGTTTGTTGTAATCAAAAGAGCAGAAAACCTCAGAAACACATGCGCCGTTAACATGCCCTGAGTAAGTAACGATGTAACAGAGAATAAAATGAACATTACTACGGATGCAATCCATGTTGTAACAATCCGTTTTCTGTGGTTCAATATTGAACGAAAAGATGGCTTGAACAAACCCACAGCCAATCTTGTCGTAGCAGTGGAACCTATAATCGAACCGACATCCCCTACTGTGTCGATTAAGGCAGGGTATACAATGTAAATCTCTTTTGCGCTACTCACGACGTTGTCAACACCTTTCAAAACGGTTCCAGTAACATTAACGATAAAGGCTACGAAAAATAGCGCCAGGAGAGACTCTTTGATTGTTTTGATGAATGATTTGTTTTTGATACATCTTGGCAGAAAAACCAACGCAAGAGTAACAAGCAATAATCCTAAAGAAACAACAATACACCTTCCAACCAAACCGAACAGGAAGAACAGGGAAAGTGTGAAAACATAAGACAAAGTTATGATTATATCCGCCGTTGTAGACATTATTGGATATACAACCACATCGGTGTCTAATCCTCTCTTGAAAGATGTGAATGAAAAAATTATTGTAAACAGGGAGTTCATAAGCCCCAAGAACATTGTTGCCAAGACAACTATCAAAATATCAAAAAAATCTGTGAAGGTTATCCCCCAGAACAGACTGCCCACAGCTATAGAAAACAGGCTCATTATAACGCTTGTTTCCAAAGTCAGAACTATTACTGACTTGAAAAGCAGATAGAATTCGTCGGTGTTTCCACGGAACCTCGGAAAAATTGTTCCAAGATGTAATGCAGTGCTTAACCGTCCACTAAATAAACCGCTTACCACACCTCGTGCAGTAAGAATCGCAGGATACATTGCAACAGCCCAAGGAGAAAGCTGAAAAACGTTGAATTGAGAAGCAACAATAAAACCAGCTAATATGCCGCCAACGTTAAAGGAGAGCGCAATAAGGCTCTCTTTCAAGAACCCTAGCGGAACAGCGCCCTTGCTGAAGTAGCGCCAGATGTTGGCTAGCTTCATCCTGCTCACCTTCCATCCGCAATACCTCCTTCAACAACACTATGGTCTCTATCAGAGAGTTCCCTAAATTCACTAGTTATGACTCCTAAGGCTAGAAGAAGTTCACTCAATATTTATGCATTTCTTACGAAATCTAAGATAATGTTTTGATGTGCACTGTTTCAGTCACACTAATGAATGCTCACAGGTTGAGAGAGTAAATGATATAGCTTTAGAAAGGAAGAATGTATATGGTATTATGGTGATTTTTATGGCTAAATATAGAGTGGAAATTGACCACACTGTCTGTCATGGTTTCGGGGCTTGCGTTGAATTATGCTCCAAATTCGACCTCTCAGACGAGGACGGAAAATCCCATGTTGAAGGTGCAAAAAAAGTCTCCAACGGCGAAGCCGTAGAACTAGACGAACTGGGCTGTCACAAACAAGCTGCTGAAGCTTGCCCCTTCAATGCTATTCACATCATTAACTTGGAAACAGACGAGAAACTCATCTAACCGTAGGTTGAGCCAGTTGATAACTAACAAGATTTCTTTGCTGGTTGGAGGAGAGGCTGGAGCAGGAATAACCCGTTCCGGCTTTCTCTTCGCCAAAACCTGCCTAAGAGGAGGACTCTACGTTTTCGGAGCCAACGACTACCAATCGCTCATACGGGGAGGACACAACTTCTACACAGTCAGAGCCGACAGCGAACAGGTTTACTCCCAAGCAGACACAGTCGACCTTCTGTTAGCACTAAACAAAGAAACCATTCTTTTCCACAAGGACGAACTTGTTTCAGGCGCTGGAGTAATCTACGACGGAGACCAAATCAGCATAACAGACGAAGAGCTTGGAAGAGACGACATAAAACTCTACGCTGTGCCTCTGCGAAACATAGTCAAGGAGCTTGAAGGACCACAAATCATGGAGAACACCGTGGCTTTAGGAGCAGCAATCGCCCTCCTAGACTACGACCCAGAACTCCTGAACAGCGTATTAAGGGACACCTTCAGCCCGAAAACGGCTGAACTGAACATAGAAGCCGCAAAACAGGGATACAACTACACCAGAGAACACCATGGAAACAGTTACGGATACAGACTAAAGAAAACAGGCTCAGCAGGCAAAAAAAGAATCTTCCTCACCGGAAACGAGGCAATAGGCTTAGGAGCAATAAATGCCGGCTGCAAACTCTACGTGGCGTATCCCATGACGCCAGCCACCTCTATACTACACTTCTTTGCGCCCCTAGACAGACAATACAAAATGGTTGTAATCCAAACTGAAAACGAGATAGCAGCCGTAAACATGGTCGCCGGCGCATCATTTGCAGGAGCGCGGTCAATGACAGCCACGTCTGGAGGAGGCTTCTGTCTCATGAGCGAGGGACTGGGCATGACTGGAATGACCGAAACCTCGCCTGTCATCGTCCTAGTGCAGAGACCCGGACCCAGCACAGGGCTTCCCACCTACACTGCACAGGGAGACCTCAGATTCGCCATCCACGCTTCTCAGGGAGAGTTTCCCAGAGTCGTAATCGCACCGGGGAACGTCGAGGAATCATTCTGCAAGACTATCGAAGCCTTCAACTTGGCAGAGAAATTTCAGATTTCAGCATTAATCATCTCAGACAAGTATCTGGCGGAGAGCCATGGAACCGCTGAGCCTTTTGACCAGAACAGAATCGGAATCGACCGTGGAAAACTAATAACCGAAACCGAATACACGGGAGAGGCAGAATATAAGCGGCACAAATTCACGGAAGACGGAATCTCGCCCAGAGCCATACCCGGAACAAAAGGCGCCATAGTGCGAACCAACGCAGACGAACACAACGAACTCGGATACACAACCGAAGACCCTGTTTTGACCACAAAAATGACGGATAAACGGTTTAAGAAACTGGATGCCCTAAAAAAAGAACTGGAAAACTATGAAACAACCAAGCTTTATGGTCCAGAGAAAGCAGATGCAACAATTATTGGATGGGGCTCCACGAAGGGACCCATAAGAGAAGCCATGAAAATTCTAAGCAAAGAAGGCATAACAGTCAATTATCTGCAAATCGTGTATCTACATCCTTTTCCAGCAGACAAAGTTCAGAGAACACTTCAGTCAGCCAAAAAGACGATTGTGGTGGAGAACAACAAGACCTCCCAGCTGTCCAGCCTAATACGGGAACATCTACTCACAACGGTTGACCATGAAATTCTGAAGTACGACGGGAGACCCTTCAACCCAGAGGCTCTTTCCCAGAGCATAAAGGAGGTGCTTTGAAAATGGTTACTCTAGAAGACCTGAAGACGCCGAAAACGAATACATGGTGCCCCGGATGCGGAAACTTTGGGATACTGATGGCATTCAAAAAAGCCCTCATAGAACTAGGCATCGAGAGAGAAGAGGCTGTGATTGTGTCGGGCATAGGCTGCCACGGCAAGATGGTTAACTACGTGAACGTAAACGGGTTCCACGGTATCCACGGCAGAGTGCTGCCCCTTGCGCAGGGCATCAAACTCGCAAACCCTAAACTGAAGGTGGTTGGTTTCGCTGGAGACGCTGACCAATACAACGAGGGGTGGGGTCACTTCGCCCACGCCGCAAGAATGAACATAGACATGACCTTGATTGTGCATGACAACATGGTTCTCGGCTTAACCACGGGTCAGGCAACATCCACCAGCCAGCAGGGATTCAAATCGAAATCAACTCCCTTCGGGGTTATACCTCCCATGCTGAATCCTGTGGCTCACGCTTTGGTCAGCGACGGCACCTTTGTGGCTAGAGGCTTCTCCGGCGACATGTTCCATCTAAAAAACTTGATTGTAGAAGCAATAAAGCACCGAGGCTTCGCCTTCATCGACGTGTTCCAGCCCTGCGTTACCTTCAACTACCTGAACACCTACGACTGGTTCCGCCAGAGAGTGTACAAGCTGGAGGAAGAAGGTCACGACGTAACCGACAGAAAAAAAGCTTTGGAGAAGGCGCTTGAATGGGGAGACAGGATACCAATCGGAATCTTCTACAACCGAGAGAGACCCACATACCACGACAATCTTCCCCACCTAAAAGATGCTCCGCTCACAAAAGTGCCCACAGAAAACGTGGACGTAACATCCACCATAAACGAGATGATGTAGCCACAAACTTCGCAGAAAAGCTTAGAATAGTAGCCGTTAGCTGCCCATCATAAGTTTCATGTGAATTAGCGGCATTTTCTTTTTTGCCAAACTATTTACATGAGGCAGCACATCTTGGAGGATTTGCCACGGCTTCATCGCAGTCTTACTGGCTGACGCATTCTCTTTTCTCGTTTTCAGGCGATACGCAATCTGCTCGATTACAAGATTCTCCGCTATCAACTCAGGCATGCATATCTCGCCCTGATTAATCAGCTTCTGGACAATCCATCTCTTAAGCTCCTGCCCCTGTTCCATCCGCTCAAAAACTTTCTTCGCTCTCTTCTTCCTCTTAACATGCTTCAGGGAAAAGGTGGGCATTTTCTGGCAAAGTGTAACCCGCTCCCTCCATTTTTCCAGCCACCGCTTGGTCCAGACCTTCAGAAACGCCTTAATCTCCTCTTGGTTGTCTCGGACATTCAAAGCTTTTTCAACATCATCGGAGTTTGCGTCTTCACGCTTCACATTTAACCAAGCTTCTAAGTCTTCACAGGCGAAGTCTAAAAGTTTCCTCTCCAAGCCGTAAAGGTCCAAATCAGGAATTTCTTTTTCCAGCTCCCTAGCTAGCCAAAACACAATTACAGGATTTACTGATGCGCGAAGTTTGGCGCTAGGCATCTCCTTGAACCTTCCTACAAGATTATGTACAATGTTTTTTCGGAGATATTTGAGGTTTTCCAAAATTCCTGCCAGACTCCAAGCAAAAGAAATGAAAAATGTGAGGCTCTCCGCTCTTAAAAGTCGGTGGAACCTGAAAAATAGAAAATTGGGTTTTTCTGCTGGGTAATCCTTAATAAATAGCTGCTCCCCATTCAGTTAACACTACGAGAAAGGCGTTAGGAGAGTAAAAAGCGCTTATGGCTAAATTCAAGATAATAGTTTCAGACCCGGAAACTGGGAAGTCACAGTTGGTGGAAGTTGAGGAAAGTCAGGCGGTTCCCCTGATTGGCAGGAAACTGGGAGAAGTTATTGATGGAGCCGCCGTTAAGTTGTCCGGCTATAAGCTGAAGATAACTGGCGGGTCCGACAAGGATGGGTTCCCCATGAGACCAAACATCCATGGAGGAGTTCGTGTGAGTGCCATCTTAAGTGAGGGTGTAGGTTTTCATTCGTCTCAGAGTGGAGAACGAAAAAGGAAGACTCTTCGCGGCAACGTCATAACAGACGCAATCGTCCAAATTAACATGAAGATTGTTGAGAAGCCAAAGAAGAGCAAAAAAGCGGAAAAGCCGAAGGCAGAAGAAGCGAAAGAAGAGAGCGCGCCGACCGAAGAAGCAGCCAAAACAACCTGAAGTCAACTGTTAGCGATAAGAGTTGTTTGATCCTTGTTGACTGAAATCCTCACTGACGAGCAGCTGATCAACTTGTACACCACACCTGGCTATCTGGTGGCTGTAGATTACCCAAAAAAGGAGGTAAAGCTGCATACTGTTGATTGTATGCTGGCTGACCCCATTAGCTCAGTGGGTGTTAAGCCGTCAAAGGCGAGGGAGAACAAAACTGGAGAGTTCTGGTTTTCAGAAAGCCGTGATGAAGCCAATTCGAAGGCAGAAGAAATCGCCCGCAAAAGAGGGTACACCTATTCAGTCTGCCCAATCTGCAACCGATAAAGCAGCATATTAGGAGACTAATAACAGTGCATTGTTGAAAACAGTACTTTTTCTGTAAAATCTAAGAGCTGTGACAGTAAAGTTGCTGGCTTGTTCCAGATTTTGATGAAATTCAGAATTGTCTTGACGCGTGTTTCCTTTTTGTGTATTCTCTGTGCAGTTTCTCCACTTTTTTCTTGCTGATGTATCCTTTGTGGGGGCGAAATCCTCCCTTAAACCCTTTGGGGATGTGCAGCAATTCATGAATCACAGTTTTCTCCTTGTCCTCTTGAGTTAACCTGTCGTACCGTTCAGAAAGCACCTCGATAACATATGCTGGTGGAAACCCAAGCGCCTTTTGCCATATCCTTCCAAGTCCATGAATCCGAGCGATTATTCGCTTAGATTTTGAGCCCTTGCTTCGGTAGCAATGAACAGATTCAGGAACAACATAAAACAGGTCCAGCCTGTCGATAATCTCGTCAACCAACATTTTGACGTCTGGAGCTTCTAGATACTTTAGAGACAAGTTTTTTCATTCCCTGAACTAACTGATCTCTTAAGGGAATGCTTAATATAAACTGTTTAGAATCTTAGTTGCATAGCATTACACTAAAACTCTAGGAGATCGTCATGTCACCAAAACGAAAGAAACCTGCATCACTTCCTCAGCAACCTGAAGTCAACATAGGAACCATCGGTCATGTGGACCATGGAAAAACAACGTTGGTGGAGGCGATAACGGGAGTTTGGGTAGCGAAACACAGCGAGGAACTGAGACGAGGCATAACCATAAAGCTCGGTTACGCTGACGCTCCAATATTCAAGTGCCCAAACTGTGAAGAACCCCAATGCTACTCCTCCGATCCTAAATGCCCTAACTGCGGCTCTGAATGCGAGTTTGTCAGAGCTGTCAGTTTCGTTGATGCTCCGGGTCACGAAGCCCTCATGGCAACCATGCTTTCTGGAGCAACAGTTATGGACGGGGCATTACTGATAATTGCTGCCAACGAGAAGTGTCCGCAGCCCCAAACGCGGGAACATCTGGCAGCCATCGAGCTGGCTGGAGTAAAGAACATAATTGTTGTGCAGAACAAAATCGACATCGTTGATGAGAAGCGAGCCTTAGAGAGCTACAAGGAAATAGAGTCTTTTGTGAAGGGAACCGTGGCGGAAGGCAAACCCATTATTCCTGTCTCAGCCCAGCATTCGGTGAACGTTGACGCTGTTCTTCAAGCCATAGAGAAGAACATTCCCACTCCCCACCGGGACCCGGATAAGCCGCCTAGAATGTTTGTTCTTCGCTCTTTTGACGTGAACAAGCCCGGCACCTCGATTGATGAGCTGACGGGAGGAGTTGTCGGTGGAAGCATCTCGCAGGGAAGATTCAAAGTTGGAGACGACATAGAGATTCGCCCTGGACTCAAAGTTGAAAAACAGGGAAGGACATTTTACGAATCCATCTTCACGGAGATTACAAGCCTGAACGTGGGAGGAAAAAATGTTAAAGAAGCCAAGAGTGGAGGCTTGGTGGGCATAGGAACTTTTTTGGACCCGTCGCTGACCAAGGCGGATGGTCTCACAGGAAATCTGGTGGGAAAACCGGATTTGCTTCCTCCAACCAGAACTGAGCTTGTGTTGGGCACTACGCTCTTGAAACGGGCTATCGGAACCAAAGAGCTTGTGCAGGTTGACCAGATAATAAAGGGGGAACGTCTCCTCCTCGATGTTGGAACAGCCATAACCCTCGGAAATGTTGAGGCTGCAAAGAAAGGCGTTGTTACCCTCCAGTTGGTTAGACCCGTCTGCGCCGAAGACGGAGCCAGAGCGGCTATAAGCAGAAAAATAGCGAACCGGTGGCGCCTCATAGGATACGGAATAATCCAAAGCTAACTTACCGTTCTCATAAGCTTAGACAGAATAGTTTCTTTCTGCTCAATATAGCAAATAATGTGGCAACTAGCAACAAACAGTGCCTGCTTACCCTTTCTTTTCTTTCTTTTTCTGGTAGTCTTTTATGGCTTCATGTAGCGCGTCTGCAGCTAGGTTTGAGCAGTGCATCTTGATGGGGGGAAGACCTCCAAGGTTCTTGGCTACGTCAGCCCGAGTAATCTTCATTGCCTCTTCAAGAGTTTTGCCCATCGCAAGCTCGGTGGTCATGCTGCTCGTGGCTATGGCTGCCCCGCAACCAAAAGTCTTGAACTTGATGTCCGCCAGCCTCTTGTCTTTCACTTTGATGTACATTGTCATGAGATCTCCGCAAACAGGATTACCCACGGTTCCAACACCATCTGCGCCCGGAATCTCACCTACATTTCTGGGGTGCATAAAATGATCCATAACCTTCTCACTATACATTCACGTTCACCTCACCATTTCCTTAGGGGTTAAGGGCGAAAGAGCCCGCAATCGTTTCACCACATCCGGTAACACTTCTAGCACGTAATCCACATCCTCCTCCAAGTTCTGTTTGCCCAAGGTGAAGACCAATGACCCATGAGCCTCTTCGTGAGCTAAACCTATAGCCAACAGCACATGAGAGGGCTCCAAGGTTTTGGAAGTGCACGCAGAGCCCGAGGACACCTGAACACCATACATGTCCAGACCTAAAATGAGAGACTCACCCTCTATATAACTGAACCTCAGATTTGCGTTGTTGGGAAGCCTTTTGGTTGGGTGACCATTCAAGAAAGAGTAATCAATCTTATCCAGAACGCCCTTGATCAGCTTGTCACGTAAGGCTGTCAAACGTTTGCCCTCAGCCTCCATCTCCTTTTTGGCGATCTCAGCTGCCTTTCCCATGCCAACTATGCCCGGAATGTTTTCTGTGCCTGAACGTAACCCTCTCTCTTGACCTCCACCTTGGATGATTGGCTGAATTTTTGTTCCCGCCTTTATGTAAAGAGCCCCTACACCTTTGGGTCCATACAGGTCATTGGAAGAGAGGGATAAGAGGTCGATGTTTTCTTCTTTAACGTTGATGGGAACCTTTCCTGCTGCAGCCACAGCATCCACATGAAAAATGACTTTGTTTTCTTGGGCTAACTTCCCTATCTCGCTTATCGGCTGAATTGTTCCAATCTCGCCATTCGCATACATAACTGAGATGAGGACTGTTTTGTCGTTTATTGCCTCTTCAAGTTTTTCTAGGTCAACCATTCCCTGTTTGTCCACAGGAACGTAAGTTACTTTGAAGCCCTCCTTCTGAAGGAACTTGCAGATGTTTATAACGGATATGTGCTCGATGGCGGTGGTGATTATGTGATTTCCCTCTTTCCTGTTACGGTAAGCAGCCCCTTTCATCGCCAGATTGTTAGATTCTGTGCCTCCTGAAGTAAAGATGACCTCTTGAGGCTTCTCCGCAGCCACCAGCCGAGCAACCTTCTCTCTCGCAGATTCCATAGCGTTTCTGGCGACGTTTCCAAAAGAATGGGACGATGAAGGGTTCCCGTAGTTCTCCCTGAAATACGGCTTCATAGCCTCGAATACCTTGGAGTCTAACGGCATCCCAGCCCCGTGATCCATATACACTTTTCGCATCTGCTAAAACACTCCTATTTTATTTTTTTGATGACGAAATGAAACCGGTCGTTTTCTTTGCGCATTTCAACGAGTTGCTGCTCAAGTCTCTTAACCAGACGCGGTATGTCCTCCTCAGCAGCTGAATCGTCCGCAACTACTTCGAGAACTTCGCCTACATCCAGTTTGTCAAGCTCTTGGCGGGTTCTAAACACTGGTTCAGGGCAGTAAAGCCCCACGCAGTCAAGTTCGCGGTTAAGCTTAATTTTGTTACCCAATTATGAACCTCCAGCACACCAAAAAATCACATATAACTAAAATAGTTTCTCCCATATTTATCTATAACGATGTTATAGGCAAGGTTGAGGCAAACCCTACGCAAAGAAGACTCTCGTCAACCGATGAATTCCCCAGAAAATCTTTTCCATTTAGTTTTGTCACAGATCTTCTGGAGGAGGCGGAATAAGCCCCTTTTTCATCAACAGATTGGTGGATTCTCGAGCATTCTTAATGATGCGAGTCGCCTTGTCCCAAAGTTCTTGTCTACTCGGTTTGACTCTGGCAACCCCCTCCTTGATTGATTCGAGAGCACAAGCCACCGCCTCTCTGGGGAAGACCTCCCACTCATCCATCCTTGGAACTATATCCTCCTCATGGATGCCCCTCTCCTCCGCAAAACATGCCAGCTCATTCGCCGCCGCTATACACATGTCATCCGTAACAGTCTTAGCTTTCACGTCCAGAACTCCCCTGAATATGGCAGGGAAACCCAAAGAATTGTTTATCTGATTAGCGAAGTCTGAGCGCCCTGTGGCTACAATCTTTGCTCCCGCCTCCTTTGCTTCCCATGGCCAAATCTCGGGGATAGGATTCGCACACGCAAAAACTATAGAATCGGTTGCCATTCCACGTATCCACGGCTTCTTGATGGTGCCCGGACCCGGTTTGGCAGCGGCTATACAGACATCTGCGCCCTCCAATGCTTCAGCCGCATCACCGGTCTTTCCTTCACTGTTAGTCTCAAGACAGAAATTCCACTTCCAAGGATTCTCCTCTTTTTCAGCTTCCACATCCTTTCTGTTTGGATGAAGAATTCCTTTACTATCCACCATTACAAGGTTGCCGGCTTTAACTCCCGCTCTCATGAGAACCAATGCCGTTCTCGTGTTGGCCGCGCCCACGCCCAGCATAACTATCTTTGCTTGGCTCATACTTTTTCCAACCAGCTTCAAAGCGTTGATGAGTCCGGCTAAGATGACCGTGGCTGTTCCCTGCTGGTCGTCGTGCCAGACCGGAATGCTAAGTTCTTCGCGGGCATTGTTCAGCACATGGAAGCATTTGGGTTTAGCTATGTCTTCCAAGTTTATGCCTCCGAAGGTGGGCTCCAGCCACTTGCATGCCGTGACCAGATCATCCGGGTTTTTTGTTGCCAAGCAGATGGGGAAGGCATCTACTCCGCCCAGATACTTAAAGAGCAAGGCTTTCCCCTCCATAACTGGCATGGCAGCTTCGGGGCCTATGTCTCCCAAGCCTAGGACCCGTGTTCCGTCGCTTACTACCGCCACGTAGTTCCATCGATTCGTGTGGGTGAAGACCTGTTCTGGGTCGTCTTTTATGGCTTTGCAGGAGGCAGCCACGCCCGGAGTGTACCATATTGCGAAGTCGTAGGAGCTTCGTATAGCACATTTTGGCATAACCTGGACTTTTCCCTCGTAGAAGGGGTGGTAAGCTAACGCCAGTTTGGCTGGTTTCTTTGATTTTTCAAGAAGTTCTTCCACGGTTAATTTTTTGGTCATGTATTGTGGTTTCAGAGTTATCGGATTTAAGGATTGTTAAAGGATTTTCGTCAGTGCATAGGCGAGGTTGTTAGATTTGTGGCCGTGTTTGAGTTCAAGTGCAGTATTGGATAAAGCAAAGCTTAAGAAAGAGTGCAACTAAGGTATCACATCGGGCTAGAAAAATATCCTGGCAAAAGTTTTCAGCCCGAACGTAGCGGGGTGGGGTAGCCAGGTGAACCCGCTGGGCTCATAACCCAGAGATCGGTTGTTCAAATCAACTCCCCGCTACCAACTAACAATAGTTTTGGGTTGTTTCCTAAAAATTGTGTTTTAGATGTGTTTTTGGGTTTTGTTCATTAATATGCTGCTATGAGTGGTGACTTGAAGCAGGGGTGGGGCTTTTTTGCATTTTTGTTTCGATTCTGAATACGAATATGTTATTAACAGCAATACATATTTCACTTTCATATGATTTAAATGCAAAGCCTAAAAAACATCTGCTAGACAAAAGGGTGTGTGGCGGAAGTCAACCAAAGTGTCTAACAGACTTGACGCGGTTGAAAAAAGGAAAGACTTGAACAGTTACTTTGCTGAGGCTGTAGATGACACGCTGAAACAGATTTTCAAAGAAGATGGCGCCAAGGTCATCTATGAATTTTTGGAGAACCACTCAAGTTTGAAGTTGGAAGAGGTTGCTGACAAACCCGAACTCTTTTCTGCTACTTTAGAGAGGCTTATGGTTTCAGCAGCGCATGTGATAGAAAAAATGATCCTCAAGAACCTGTATCGTAGGCTGGGGTTGAAATTTGAGGAAAAATCAGGCTACGAATTTCCGGACTACATACGGGAACTGAGGGAGGAATGAATGATTGGGCTCCGTGCTGTTGGGAAGCTACTTAGCCATTCTTTCATTAGTTTTTGCATTGCTTTTCAGCTACTTGTTTCAGCGAGATAAAGATAAACGCAAACTAATGTTCCTGCTAATTTTTGTTTACAGCTTTTTCATACGTATACCGGAGATGATTCCCAGCTTTGAAAACACCCAAATTCTGAGCAAAATAATTGAGTGGGGTCCTTTACCCATAACATCGGCTATCTTGATTGCGGTTATCTCCAATCTGTTGAGACAGAAAGATTTCAGGAAACCATTCAAACTTTTTCTCTTCCTCCTAGTTACATCCGCAGTCATGATGTTTCTTCCCTTTCCTGCGAACCCCTACCCCGAAATCTTATACTCGATTATAGCGATGTTCACGATTGCCGTGTCAGTTTACTTGGTCTTTGTAAGAAGGAAAGTTCCAGATTTCATGTTTTTGCTCGCTATGGCAAGCTTCAGTTTAGCTGAACTTGGAAGGGGTATAATGAGTTCAGGAATAGAGTTTATCGTTTTTAGTTATACGTGTGCCCACATGTTCCTAGCTCTTGTTTTCGTAACCGCAAGAGAAAGCGGAGGAAATGGAATCGCCTCTTTCTTTGCTCTTGAAAAAGAATTTGAAAAGACCCAGCAAGAGCTGGAAATCTCACGGGACCAATTAATGAGGGCTGAAGATAACTTCAAATCTTTGGTGAATCTCATCGCCGACCCTTTGGTGATTGTTGATCATAAAGGTAATTTTTTGGAAATCAACGATAAAATAGTAGAATTAACAGGGTTCAGTAAAGAGGAGTTGCTTGGAAAAAACCTTTTGAAAACAGATATTGTCACAGCGAAAAGCAAGGCGATTCTAATGAAGAATCTGGCGCAGAGAATGATGGGAATTAACGTTAAACCGTACGAGATTGAGGCAAACACAAAAAGCGGCGAGATCATACATTTGGAGGTAAATGCAAATAAAATTGAATATAAAAACAAAAGTGCAGATTTAGTTGTATTTCATGACATTACCGAAAGAAAAATGATGGAAGAGAAACTTGAGAAATATGCTGAGAAGCTAGAGGAAAGAGTGAAAGAACGAACTAAGACTTTAAGAGAAAGTAAGGAAAAGCTACGAAGCATATTTAATTCATCTCCAGACGCAATCGCAGTTTACGACCTAACGGGAAACATAATTGAATGCAACCAAGCAATCTTAGATTTTCTTGGGTTTTCAACAAAAGATGAAATAATCGGCAAAAATGGTTTAATATTCGTCGCAAAAAAAGACCGAAAAAAAGTAAGCAAAACCATGAAGAATGTTCTTGAGGTTGGTTTAATAGTAAACATGGAATACACTGCTTTGAATAAGGACGGCTATGAATTCCCAGCAGAATTCTCTGCAAGTGCAATTAAAGACCCTTCAGGTAACCCCACAGGTTTTGTGTCCATAATTGAAGACATTACCGAACGTAAACTTATGGAGAATGAGCTGAGGCGCTATTCTGAGCATTTAGAAGAACTGGTGGAAGAGAGGACTGTAGCTTTGAAGCAGTCACAGGAGCGGCTTGTCAAAGCCGAAAGCTTAGCCGCGATCGGACAAGCAGCAACCATGGTGGGGCATGACCTCAGAAACCCCTTGCAAGCCATAGAAAATGGATTATACTACATCAACACTGAACTGTCAAATCTTCCAGTTTCCCAAAAAACTATGGAAACACTCCAAGCTATCCATGATTCAGTTGATTATGCTGACAAAATAGTGAAGGACCTGCAGAGTTTTGCGTCAAAAAGGGAACCGTTATTTAGGGAGATGGACATCAACACGCTACTTAAAGAAGCGTTCTCACACGTCAAAACACCAGAAAACGTGGAAGCCGTCATAGAGCTAGGTGAACTTCCGAAAATAGAGGCTGACAAGGATATGATGAAACGGATTTTTGTGAATTTGGCTGTTAACGGAATACAGGCAATGGTAGAGAAACGAGGAATACTGAAAGTGTCAACCAAAGAAACAAACGGTTTTATTGAAGTTGCATTCCAAGACACAGGTATTGGCATAAAAAAAGAAAACATACCAAAAATCTTCACTCCATTCTTCACCACGAAGGCTCAGGGCATGGGTGTGGGTTTGTCAATCTGTAAGAGGTATGTCGAGATTCATGACGGCAGCATCGAGGTAGAAAGTGATGAAGGTGAAGGTTCAATTTTCACGGTTAAGTTACCTATCCAGAGAAACGGAGGTGTAAAACTTGACTGAAAACATACCAAAAATCCTCATCGTGGAAGACGACGAAAACATAAGAAAAACCATGTCGAACATACTCCAGCAGAAGGGATACAAAACAGATACAGCTAAGAGCGGAAAAGAAGCCGAACAGAAAGCAAAAACCAACTTCTATAACTTGGCTTTGTTGGACATTAAGCTGCCGGACATGGAGGGCACTCAGCTCCTGGCAAAGTTGCATGAAAATACACCGAAGATGGTAAAGATCATGGTCACAGGCTACCCTAGTCTCGAGAACGCCATGGAAGCCCTGAACCAAGGAGCAGACGCCTACGTGACAAAACCCGTTAAACCAGCGAAACTCTTAGCTCTCATAAAAGAGAAACTGGAAAAACAAAACCAAGCGGAGAAGATGACAGAAAACAAAGTTACAGATTGGATTAAAACAAGGGCGCGTCAAATAGACGATAGCGGCTAGAAAAAAGCTTTACTGCTCCAAATCAACATTCTCTAAAAGAAATTGCTAAAACAGAGTGTCTCCTTTTATCTAGATGAGGCTTAAGAGGCTCTTCGCTCAGTAGCTAGGTCTCAGAAGCCCCTTTGAATGGAGAGGAAATGTGAGATGAGTTACGAGGAGAAATGGAAAATTTTAGCTGACCTCCTGACGGAACTTCAAGAAAGAGGCGAGAAGATTCCGGCAGACGTAATAAACGACCTACGCTCTGCCAAGACTATGATCCAAGTTCTAAAAGCCGACCCATCACACACAGAAAACATTTCTAGAATCGACACATACCTGAGGAGCGTCGAATCGTACGCCATCTTCGCCGCGGAAAAACTGGGAACAGAAACCGTGGAAGAGTGGCTGAAAAAAATTGAAGACATAGAAACAGTGAAAAAGAAAGAAGACAGGGCGGCGGGCTCCAGATTTAGCTTAGGGGTTCCCCGCGACAAGAGTTGGATGCGAATCAAAATTTCGGATGATACTCCCTTAGAAGATGTGAAAAACTTGGTGAAAGAGAGCAAGCTTTCATGTAAAATGCAGAAAAACGGGTACATACTTGTTTATGGCAATGAAAAGAACATCAAATCCTTTGTCAGAATGATGGCAGAACAATTCCGCGGCTCCGGAAATGAGTGAAAACGGCATCTAAACTTTTGTATTAGTTAGTTTAAACATCTTCTTTAAACACAGCTTATTTATAGAAGATATTACAGAAAAGTTGTGGAGCACATTAAGGGTAATTCCCGCCTATGCAAAAAACCGAGGGCGAATTAAAGAAAGATGCCTTACATTAAGAAAATCGAGCTCAAAGGCTTCAAGTCCTTCGGTCCGAAAACCGCCACCGTTACGCTAGATAAGGGTTTCACAGCCATAACTGGACCGAACGGAAGCGGAAAAACGAACATTGCAGACGCCGTCCTCTTCGGCTTAGGCGAACTCAGCGCTAGGAGAATGCGCGCTGCAAGTCTCTCCAAACTAATTTATCACGGTTATCCCGAATTGCAGGTCAAAAAAGCAAATACCGCCAAAATCGTGCTCCAGTTTGACAACTCTGACAACCGCCTACCCGTGGACACGAAAACGGTGACTGTTTCCCGTGAAATTAACAGGGCAGGCCAAAGCGTCTATCGTCTCAATGGAAGAAGAATTTCAAGGGGTCATATTCTTAACATCCTTTCCATGGCAGGAATCAGCCCCACAGGCCACAACGTTGTTTTGCAGGGAGCCATCACGCGGATTGCCGAAATCTCCTCTCACGAACGCAGAAAAATGATATCGGACTTGGTTGGCATAGCCCAGTATGATACTGAGAAGGCTGAGGCAGAAGAGAAACTTCGGGCAGCTGAGATTTCTATCCGAACTGCCATGGGTCGAATAGATGAGGTGCAGAAGAGGGTAGATGATCTGGAAAGAGAACGCAACGAACTGCTTCGTTACATGTTTCTTCAGAAAGAGATCAAACGATTTGAAGCCATGAAAATTTTCGGTGACATCCTGGAAGTTCAGAGGAAGAAAGCTGATGTGACTTCAAAAATCGAAGCGGTTCGGAGTAAGGTTGAGAATTCGAGACAGTTAAGGGAGCAGCTTAGGTCTCAGCGGCATGAAGCCGAAACAGAATGGAGAAAACTTGGTTCAGAAATGATTGAAGAGCGGGGAACGCGCCTTCTCGAGGTTCAATACAATGTGGGGGAAGTTCGGTCGAAGATAAGCGAATTGTCAACTAAGATTGGAGCCGGAACGGCAAGCCTTGATGGTCTCAGAAAAGTGATGGAGAACAACATACAAAAATTAGAAGCTATCAAACATGAGATCAGAGACAACCGAAAGGATATCCGAAGATTAAAGCGAGAGCGGGAGAGTTTCCTCACGGAAATTGCCCAGAAACAAGCTCATTATGACATGATTTCAAACGAGGCAGCCCAACTGCGATCCAGCTTGGGAGAAAACAGCAAAAAAATCAGACAAGTTGAGGAAAAATTAGAAAAACGTACCCAAGAACTCGTTAATCTTCGCAGCGATACTATCCAGAGCCGAACATCCTTAAAGGTTCTTACGCGGCAACTAAACGATCTTGTAAATCGAAAGGAGAACTTCGAATCCAACCTCAGTGCTCTAAAAAAATCCTATGCAGACCTCAAGACGGTACAAAGAGAGCAGATAAACCGCTCCAAAAATCTTGAAAGAACAATAGATAGAAGACTTGCACAAGAAGAATCCGTGAAGTTAGAGATCTCCCAAGCGGAGAAGATCGCCGAATCCGCACGAGAGGCAGTAGTAGAGTTCGCCACTCAAAGGGAAATGGCTGAAAAAGTTGCCACAGAAGAAAACGCGCTGAGGAACATCGAAGAGCTGGCGGATTTAGGCGTAATTACAGGTGTTCACGGACGCCTCAAAAACCTGATCAAAATCGAAAAGGGATACAGACAAGCCGTAGAAGCGACGGCAGTCGGTTGGCTTGACGCCATGGTTGTTCAGAACTTTGACGCAGCATACATGTGCGCTGAGACTTTAAAACGTATGAAATTAGGTAGAATCAAGATAATTCCGCTTGAAGAAATGTCCAAAATCAATTCCATCAGCACCCCGACGATTAGGGGAGTGGACGGCACTGCTTCCAATTTCGTCAAGTGTAGCAAAAAATTTGATCCAGCTGTAAGTTTTGTTTTCGGAGACACGCTGGTAACAAAAGATGATAAAACTGCTTTTGCCGCTTCGCGAAACGGTCATCGAACAGTTACTGTTAACGGAGACCTTTACGAGGCTCAGGGGGGCTTCGAAAGTGGTTATTATCGAGCGCCAGTTGACTATTCTGCTATCATTCCTAGCGAGTCAGCTGTAAAGAGTCTTGACGAAGCCGTGGGAGCTCTTCAGCGACATTTGACAAAAAGGGAGAGCGACATAAGCGATTTCAAAGAAGACATTGACAGAAACAGGGTAGAACTCGCCAGCTTGGCTGAAACTATCGTGACTCTTGGGAGTGAGATTGGAAGATTACGCCAGAATGTTAAGAATACAAGAAAAAATATCAAGCGCATCGATAAACATGTATCCAGAATCAACGAAAAAAGGGAAGAAGAAAAGACCCAATTAGGGGTTCTAAGATCACAGCGTAACGAGCTAAAAAAAGAAATGGAAAATCTCCGCGAGGAATTAGCAGAATTACGTCTGAAAACGGATCCAGCTAGGATTCAGGAGATGGAGATTCAACGGGAAAAGTTAGGGAATGAGTTCGTTGAGTCACGTCAAAGCATGGGTAGCACAGAAACAAGCCTTGCCACTCTCGAATCCAAGTTTGGAAACGTCCTCAAAATAGGCGCGGACAACATTAGAATTCAACTGCGAAAGCTGAAAGAGCAGATCGCAACGGTTGAAAACGAGGTTGAAGCAGCCGCCAAAGAAAAAGAGGTTCTTGACAAGGAGCTTCTGGAACTGGGAAATTCCAAGGAAGAGTTGTCTCGAACTGTTCTAAACGCCAAACAAGAATCCAAAAAATTCACGGTTCAGATTGACGACATTGACAATAAGCTGCAACGATTGGATGCAGTGTATGAACGTTCAGACAGGCTTTATAACGAGCTGCAATTCAGTCTCCAAACATGCGAAATGAAACTGGAACAGCACTCTCACCGATTGCAGGAACTGGGCTATGATGAGCCCTTGCAGATTTCCTCGGAACAGCTAGAAACGGCTGAAGCATCCCTCAAATTGTTACGTCTTGAGCTGAATCGACTCGGCGCCGTAAATCAGCTGTCTCTAGACCACTACGCTGAGCAAGCTTCGCGATACAAAGAACTGTCCATACGCATGAACGAACTTGAAAAAGAAAAACAAGCAATCCTCGCTTTCATGGATGAAATTGAGAGGAAAAAACGTGCAGTTTTCATGGAAGCTTTCGAAAAGATTGACGGGAGCTTCAGAACATACTTCACAAAGCTAACAGGCGGTGGCGAAGCTGCTCTGTTACTTGAGAATCCTGAAGACCCATTCGCTGGAGGAATGGATATGAATGTCCAATTTCGAAATAAAGCTTCCATCCTCGTAAGCGGAGCCAGCAGTGGCGAGAGGTCCGTGTCGGCGGTTGCATTCATTTTTGCTCTGCAAGACTTCATGCCCGCAGCTTTCTACCTGTTTGATGAAATCGACGCTCACCTTGACCCCTTCCACGTATCCAGGCTGGGAGACCTTTTATCTGAGGAGTCCATGAAGTCCCAGTTTGTGGTTATCACCTTGAAGCCGGAGATGGTCAGCAAAGCAGGGAAAGTGTGGGGAATCTATGAACGCAGCGGCTACTCTCACGTGGTCTCAGCTAAGATCCAGGAGGCTGCATGATGTCACAGTCTATGGAAAAACCTTTCTATTTTCAGCCTCCCTTGAGTATACTCTTTGAGATTCACAGATTAGAGAAGATAATGCCTTGGGATGTCAACATTTCCTTTTTGTTAACCACTTTCTTGGAGGAGATGGAGCACCGAGGAGAAGTGGACTTCAGAGCCTCAGGCGTGGCGTTAGACTCCTCTAGCACCATCTACTTGATGAAAACCAAACTTTTACTAAAGCTTGAGGAGCCTCCACCGCCACCTAAAAGCCCACCGGATTTCGTTCCTCCGCCCATGTTCCTTCCTCTCCGTTACGAGTTATCTTCAACTACTCTAGAAAACCTGTTAGATGTGTTGGATGAGGTTCTGAGAGGCGAGAGCCTACGTCCTCCGCCACAGCCTCAACCAATCTTGCCCACTCCCGAGATTATTCCGCCAATCGACCTCTATTTGCTGGAAATCGAGGAACACATGAAGATCGTTTACAGTCAGCTCTGCCAACTTGCAGGAAAGGGGGATCTGATAGGATTCTCCAAGCTCGTTGCTGGACTAGAAAAGCTTGAAGCAGTTAAAACATTTATTATCCTTCTCTTTCTTGCCCAAAGAGGAAAGATAGGGTTGTGGCAGGAGGAAGATACGGAGGAACTGTACATAACCGTCGCAGGAGACCCTACCTTTGAAGGAAGAGGAACAGGAATCATCTGACTATCTTAAACAGGAGCGGTTCAGGCGGCAATTAGCCTTACTGGAAGCAGGGCTCTACGTGGCAGGGCGCCCCCTTGATCTGAAGACCTTGGGAAGCGTAATCAGTACTCGTTCTAAAAGAAAGGTTAGAAAACTCGCTAAAGCTTTAGTGGAGAATTACAGCAATCGTGACACAGCCCTTGAGGTTCTTGAACTTGAAGGGGAACGGTTTGTTATGCAACTGAAAGCCGAGTACACAGATAAAGTTAGAAAGTTAGCCACAAGACCACTGCTTTCTGCAGGTCCACTGAAAACCTTATCATATATTGCGTTTAGGCAGCCGATTCCTCAGACCCAAGTTATCGATGTTAGAGGTCACCACGCCTACGGTCACCTTAAACAACTGGAAGACATGGAGCTGATCGTCCGCGAAGGGGTTGGAAGAAAAAAGGTTATAAAAACAACCGAGTTTTTCGCTGACTTCTTTGGTTTAAGCCACGACCTACGAGCAATGAAACGTCAACTCAAAACCGTATTCCAAGATTTCGCCGAACCCCAAACAGAAGAAAAAATGAATCCTGAGAAATAGGCTGCAAAGATAAGCTTATATGTCAAGTTTTGCTAGTCTCATCGAGACCTATGAGATGATGTAAGCTTGTCTGTTTGGCACGGAGATCAACATAAACGCAAAGCTTCGGGCGGAAGGAAAAGAGCTAACCGAAAGAAGAGAAGATATGAAAAGGGCTTCTTTCCAGCAGAAACTACGCTGGGCAAACATAAAAGCAGAATACTTCAGAAGCATGGAGACACCCAAAAGATTCGCCTATTAGCAGTGAATCAGGCAAACATATCCGACGCTTCTGGGAAAACTTCAAAAGTAGAGATAGTTCGGGTGATAAAGAACCCAGCCAACGTGGACTACGACCGACGAGGCGTAATCACAAAAGGAACAATGATCGCAACGCCCTTGGGAACCGCACGGGTAACATCCCGCCCTGGACAAGACGGCATTGTAAACGCGATTCTTGTCTCCAAAGAGGGCGCCTAGCAAAAATTATCTACGTATACTAGAAAGTTCTTCAGCAATCCTCTTCAAAGTTTTACCTTTAGATTCCTTTTTGGGAACAACAAGTAGCCCAGTTCTTAGCCATGGAGAACTTGGATGCGCAGCGTCGGATACAACTTCAGTTTGAAGCCCCAACCTTTTTGCCGCTATTTGAAGCTCCTCCAGTTTTGGTGCCGATACGGCGAGTTTTTTTGGAATCCTCCGCCCATCTGCTCTGGTTTTGTTTGCGTCAAAGTAAACGGACCAAAGAAAAATCTTGTTTTGTTTCCGCATTTCGATCTGATCTGCTATCGATTTAGATCGTTTTATTAGTTGCGGTATTCACTCTCCTCTAGGAGTTTTGCATCAGTTGGGTGGAAGACATTTCTCCCAGAGACCCGAAGAACTTTCATCAAAAATGTAAATAAAACAACATTTTATCATAGTTGATTTTGCTTAAAATTCTCTTATTTAACACAAAAATTTCAGACACAGGAATCGATTGTGCAAAGTAGAAGACAGCCTCAGAAACGTTTAAATAAAGCGCACCGTGTGAACAATGGGTTTTGTGAGGGGAAAAAGGGTTTTGCATAGAATCGGTCACGTCCTTCACCTAAGCAACACAAAAAACATGATTCTAAAGGCGGAAAACATTCCCCACATCGGCGACAAAGTGACAAATGAAAACCTCAAGCCCGTGGGAACAGTTTTTGACGTTTTCGGTCCTACATCCTCCCCCTATGTGGCTGTCAAACCCCACATCCAGAGCCCAGAGCAGCTTGTTAACCAAGTTCTTTACGCAATCCCCTCTAAAGCGGGAAGAAAAAAGAGGAAAAAAAGATGAAAAAAGAAAACATCCAACAACCTCCAAGGATTCGAAGATGCCCCGAATGCGGAAGCAATCGTCTCATGCGAGACTACGAATGCGCTGAAATAGTCTGCATGAACTGCGGCTTCGTCGTCGCCGCCAAACTTGCAGATCAAGGACCAGAGTGGCGAGCATTTGACGATGAGCAGCGTGCTAAACGTGCCAGAGCCGGCGCACCACTCACATTTACGATTCATGATAAGGGTCTCTCAACCATGATTGACTGGCATGATCGGGACGTTTACGGTAAGAGGATTGCCCCGGGCCAGAAGGCTCAAATTTACAGGTTGCGGAAGTGGCAGCGGCGCATCAGGGTCTCCGACGCCACGGAGAGGAACCTTGCTTTTGCTCTTTCTGAGATATCCAAGATAGCTAACAATCTGAATTTGCCCAAAAATATTCTTGAGACTGCTTCGGTTATCTACCGCAAAGCTGTTAAGGAGCGGCTCATCCGAGGAAGGTCTATTCAGGGAGTAACTGCCGCCGCTATTTACGTGGCTTGCCGACAGTGTGGGGTGGCTAGAACTCTGGACGAGATCGCGCAGGCTTCTACTGTAAACAAAAAGGAGGTTGGACGAAGCTACCGTTTTCTAATAAAGGAACTCAACTATTTCATCCCACCTCTAAAGCCAAGCCAATACATAACCAAGTTTTCTAACCAGCTAACCATGCAGGGAAAGGTTGAGGAAATCGCTCACAAGATTCTCGCTGCAGCCAAAGAGATGAAGCTTACGTCAGGAAGGGGACCCACAGGCATAGCCGCGGCAGCCAGCTACATTGCGTCGGTTCTGACTGGAGAAAGAAAAACCCAGAGAGAAATCGCGGAGATTGCTCAGGTGACAGAGGTAACCATAAGGAACCGCTATAAAGAATTGGTTGAACGCCTCCAGTTTGTCATTTACCTCTAACACTCCTATTTTAGGTTGAATCGTCTAGTGATTAGCTGAAGAACTGAGAAACATGACGTGCCAAATTCGATAACTGACGAGCATAAAGGCAGTTTGTGTTTAGAGTAGTTACAGGTTAACTGAAGTGGACTTGAGGGCGTTAAAAAAACTTTTAATGAATAGCCTCAACTAATAATGAGGCTTGCAGTTGTCAGTGTGCCCCACATGTGGAACAGAGGTAACTAACCCCACCAAAACGTGGTCTATGGTTGGCAAACCCAGCAAAAAGGGTGAACGATTCAAGCTTACTTTGGGGCTCTTCACCTGTCCTAAATGCGAAAAAAGATTCCGGAAAGTTGTGGGGAAAGAAAAAGAGAGAGTAACTCTTAAAGGCATGGCTAAGGAAATTAAAGGAATTGAGAGGAGGCTTGTGCAGACGTTGGGGGACTTGAAGGAAAAAATTGAGAAACTGAAAAGCGAGAGAACTGAACTTCTGGAAGAAATAGAGAACCTCAAGAGAGCAGGAGAAAAGAGAGCTAGCACTCTAGAGAAAGAGGTAGCCTCGCTTCGAGAAGAAGTAGAATCTCTGAAGGAAATGTTAGGCGACCTCGAATAACAACGGTGCAAAAATCAATCTGGTCTTAAATGAGGTTATTATGCCAACTAAACGGTTCTTGAAGCTCCAAAAAAGCCGTTTTGCTCACGCTAAAGAGCAATAACTAAAGAGGTAGAAAACACAAATCCACAGCAGAAAAGGCTCATTCCAGTTGTGAATTCTTTTTGTGACGCGAATCAAGCAGGAGACGCTTTTTTATTAGGTCCTTAACTTCTTCATGGAACCGATGGTCGTTTTCCAGTTTACGAAAGTCGCTGCTGAACTCTTCGAATCCTGTCGGAATTTCCAATTTCAAGGTAATGAAAGGTTGTCCCATGGCCATCTCAAATTCTCTTTTAGCCTCGTCATACTCGGATTCTGGTTTTCTTTCTCTAGCCTCGATCCATTTTCTAACCAAATTGTTCACACCCATAAATTGAACCGTACAATTAGATAAAGGCTTGCGAAGCCTAACTGGACAAGAGAAGTGATTACACCCACTTTTGTGAATTCAGCAAAACTCAGCGAGATTCCCTCGCGTTTTAGGGCGCCTATGCCCATCATGATTACAGCACCACTCAACGGCGTAGTGGCTCCTCCCAGATTCGTTCCGAGAACCAACGCTGACCACACAGCTGCCGAGTTTAATGCGGCAACTCCGCTGATTATCGGAGTAAAAGTTAGGGCAATCGCGATGTTACTTACCGCACTGCTTGCAAGACCGCTAGCCCACAGAGTGGCCATGCTTGCACCTAATGGGCTTTGTCCAACTGTTTGGAAAAGCTGCGTTGATATGTCTCTCAAGAGGAATGTGCTTTCTAGACCCCCAACCACGAACATGAAGCCTGCGATGAAGAATATGGTTTCCCAGTCTAGTTTTTTGAAAATCTCTGCGGGGTCAGCACCGCTCAGAGCCAAAGCAATGATAGCGCATCCTAAGGCAACAGCTTCTGGTCCAACTCCAAGGTTTTCCAGCGTCAAAAAGAGCCCTATCAGAAGGATTAGGATGAAAATGGAACGGTAAAAGAGTGTCTTGTTTTCCACGCTCTCCCAAGGATTATATTCTGGCAGTTCTTTTTTTTCGCCTAGCCTTGATTTGAAGATCATGTACAAAACGAAGATTGTTAACGCCCAGAGAGCAATTTCACAAACAAATAGGTATTCAATGAAGGCTGTGAAGCTTATCCCCGCGTCAATACCGATTATCATGTTAGACACTGAGCCGATCAGGGTGCTTGTTCCTCCCAGATTGATCATGATCATGGCAGAGATGAAGTAAGGCACCGGATCGTAACGTAACAGTTTGGTTATGGTCGCCATGGCAGCGGCTATGAGCAGCATCGCCGTTGGATCGCTGAGAAACATTGAAACAGCGGCAGAGATCACGCAGATAGAGACAAAAAGTACACTGGGATTTCCACGCGAAACTTTGACGGCGTACAAGGCTCCGAAACGAAAGAGACCGCTTCGCTCAGCCACTTCCACCACAATCATGACGCCCATCAACAGAAAGATTAGCCGAATGTCGATGAAGCCCATAGCATTCTCATAGGTGAACACTTCGTTAGTGAGACCGAACCAAGCTGTAAGCAAGGCTCCAATCATTGCAGCGACTGACATGGGAACGATTTTGGTAGCTGAGAGTAGAATGGTTAGCAGGTAGATGAGGATGAAGATTATTTGAATTTGGTCCATTTTACTCCCTGTTTTTTCCTCGGTCAGTCATTTTGGCAAGACTGTCTGCCATAGATTCGGCTTTTCGTTCAACTATTCGATAAAGGATTCGCCCAATATCATAAATTAGGATAAGAATTATTGCGAGAGCAACATAGATAGTAGCGGTTGTCAACGGCTCTTTGACACCAGGCTCTAGAGTCCCTATTAGAGGGTGAAGAGCTGTCGTCACCAGAAGGATAACGATAATGTATATTGCGTCTCTTGCAGCTCTCCTCGGAGACCTCTCTTCTTTTATCCCCAACCGTTTTACAAAGATGTCTGTCAAAATGTCGCTCAACACCAAACCATCTGCCAATGCCCGTATCAGAAAAATGGCTGTGAAGATTAGTGCAATAGTTGCTATTAGCGTGCCGGCTTTTATTATGTTGACGCCTGGAAGCATTATGTCTCCCATCAATGGCGGGACAAAAATGTTTACCAAATAGAAGATAATCGCCATCACCAGACTCATCGTTAACCTAGGAAATCTGCTCCGAATTTCTTCACCAATAGGTTTCTTCGCCAATCGTCTATCCCCTTAGAACTTCGTCGTATGTTTTAATTATCCATGAATATTAACACTACGGATATATCTAAATTATGAATAACAGTTCAAGAAAAAATCTTAGAAGATTGAATATAAACTGTATATTCCCTTTGTATCAGGATTTTTTGGATAACAGTCTTATAGGCTTGTTTTGATTTAAGGATGTGCCGCACAATTTGAGACAAAAGCCCTGTCGAGAGTTACAACAACATGCCATATCCACCCAATTTTTTTACGAAAACTCTTAAAAAACGTCGGCACGTAAGCATAGAATCGTAATCGCAAACATAACCACAAAACAGCAACAAGGTGACGTTGATGCCTTTCACGCCATTCCATTTGGGTCCAGCTTTTGGTTTAGGGCTTCCCTTCAGAAAATATTTGCATGCGCCCACCTTCATATTAGCCAACGTAATACTTGATGTCGAACCTTTCTTGGTTCTTTTTCTTGGGTTAAGGTATCCATTACACGGATATTTTCACACATTCCTTCTAGCCTTATTTGTGGGTCTCGGTCTTGGTTACACGATGTTTCTTCTTGAGAAGTTTCTACATAAATTTTATAGAGATTTGCTATTGGTACCGAACGGCAAGTTAAGTTTGAAATCTTTCATGGTTGCGGGGGTTTTAGGTACTACAATCCACATTCTCTTGGATGCTCCACTTTACAGCGAAATGCAACCTTTTTATCCACTAACGGTTAATCCGCTCTACAATCCTTTAATGAGCACAGAAATCTACAATATTTGTGTCTGGCTGGGAATCATCGGAATCATATACTACATATACTTGCTGGTTTTGCGTGGTTACAGGCGCTTTCATTCAACAACCCAACAAATCTAACTGTCTTACCAGCCTTCCAGAAAATAAGAAACAGAGCCTCAACAAGGGTTCAACACAAAAATTTAACAAAACAAATCTTCTACATTAGATGAAAGGCTGAAAGAATAAAACTGAGTGTGATTAATTGTAGCCATTGTTGAAATTTCTCGATGGAAAAGTGGCGGTTTTTATTTAAAAAAGAAAGTTGATGGAACCACTTTTGCATATTTTGTTGAAACTTTTTGTTGCCAGAACCTCGAAGAATAGTGGTTTGTGCGTTTTATTGGTGCCAAAGCTTTTGTGCTAGAAGGGACTTACATTCCCTTCAACATTCAACAGAAAACCGGGGTTCACTGTGGAATCGAAAGAATTGAAGAGAATGGCTGCTGTGCTGCAAGAGTTGGGGCTAAGTTACACAGAGACTCTTGAGGTCATAAATGAAATGGCTAAGGATGTAAACAATGCCAAAAAGTTCTGGAGAGACGGATACAAGTCTAAACTCATCAAAATCGCCTTAGCTTTGATAACCTTTCCGGAACCCACTCCCATAAGCGAAAGTATGGGCGCCGTAGTCCTAGTGGCTGGGCTTGTTCAGAACAGAATCAAAAAGTCAACATTGCATGTGGATGATGTTTACAGAACGTTCCAAGATGTGAACAATGACATACTGAAAATCAGGCAATTCAGAAAATAACAACTGCTAATAATTTTTAGACAAAACGCCACAGTCAAGAGTGAGGTTTTTTGTCCGGAACCACTTCTTTCAGTTTTTCTTCTGGTGCGCCCAGACAGTAGAGTATTCCAGCAAGGTTGTTTTTGGTTATGACGCCAGCTGCCACTTTCTGAAGAACTTCCTTCGGATAGAGCGCGATTCCTAGCCCCGAATTTTGGAGCATAAACCTGTCGTTTGCCCCGTCACCAACCGCAACTACCTGTTCCATCAAAAGATTTTCTTTCTCCGCTATCATCCGCATCAACTCAGCCTTTCGCTCCGCATCAATTATGGGTTCCACCAACTCTCCGGTCAGTTTCCCATCTTCGATTACCAGTTTGTTGGCGTAGATGTAGTCGATTCCGAGTTTTTCCTTGATCTTTTCAACAAATTGGGTGAAGCCTCCGGAAATGAGGGCTATCTTGTAGCCTAGGGCTTTGAGGGCGGTTATCAGTTCCTCAGCGCCGGGGGTTACATCCAAGTTTTCGACGATGGATTTGAGAATGGTGACATCTAAGCCCTTCAGGAGCTTAACTCTTTCTTTGAGTGCCTCTTTGAATTCTATCTCTCCGTTCATGGCTCTTGAGGTGATTTCGCTGACTTTTCCTCCGACTCCAGCAGCCTTTGCCAGCTCGTCGATCATCTCAGCGTCGATTAGTGTGCCGTCTACGTCGAAGACTATCAGCCTCTTGGGTCTCCGGAAAACTGTGTCCTTCTGAAAAACAACGTCCTGTCCAACTTTTTTGCATTCTCTGTTCAAGGCTTCCTTGAAGTCTTCGATGGGAATAGGGATGTCGTTGATGTCGATAAGTATCTCCATGGCGTTCAATTCTCCATAGGCTATCATCCGTATCCGTTCGATGTTTGCGTTGTTCTCCGAAAGAAACCGCGAAACCTTTGCCACGATGCCTGGCCTATCCTTTCCAAGGGTTGTTAAGAGCACAAGTTTTTTGCCGCTCTTTCGTCGCCCAACTGGGAGAGGTTCTATGTTAACGTCCAAACCTATCTTCTTTCCGATGTCCATGAGCTGAGTTCTGAGGCTCTCGAAGGGTATTGATATGGCGCGGCAGTCCACTATCATGAAGATGGCGAAGAGTCCCCTCATGCTGAAGGCTTCGATGTCAACGATGTTTCCTTTTGCTTTGGCGATCGATTCTGTTATCTCGGTGGTCAACCCCGGTTTGTCTTTTCCGGTTGCTGTAATCACAACGAAAGTCTCGGACATACTAACAGTTCCCCGCAGAAGAGCGGTTTTTCGGACAAGCGAATAGTCTCGCTCTTCAGTTAATAAATATAACTTTTGGCGATATTAGCAGTTTTTGCAGAATGAGAAAGTGATCCTCTGGGTCATATGATTATTTGAAATAGCAGGTATGCTGCTAACAGGATTACGCCGCCGATTTTGGAGATTCCGCCTCTTGTGAGAAAACGCCAGAAGATCACGGTGGTTATCAGAAGGAATGGGAGGATTTCTGTGAAGATTGTCATGTCAACTGCAAAGGGGGAAACTAGAAGAACTAATCCTAAAACAAGAGTGAGATTTGTGAGGTTAGAGCCAATGATTCCTCCGATTGCCAAGTGAACGCGTCCCCTTCGGACAGCCGTAAAATCGGTGGTAAGCTCTGGAAGAGAGGTGCCGATGGCAATGACCTTTGCTCCAAGCAGTATTGGCGGAGCCCCAAGAGTGGCTGCAATACTGATTCCAGACGAAACAACGAGGCGAGCAGCTACAATAACACCTGCTAGGGCAACCAACAACATTACAATAACTTTTGTTTTGCCTTTCCTTTCAGCAGGGGCTTCTAACCCGTTGGATTCTACAGCAGGCGTCCTCTTTTTTGCCATGAAATAGGTGTTCGCTACAAAAGTTGCCAACAGAATTACGCCGACAATGGGACTTGCCACCTTGAATATTACAAGAAGAAGAGGAATCAAAGAAGTGACGAAAAGGATGTCTGTGAGTTCGGTCAGAAGCGTTGTGCAGCATGTTTTGAGGTAACCAAGCAACCCTAACAGCCCTAAAACAGCCCCGATGTTAAACACGTTTGATCCTAGAATGTCGCCTATGCTTATTCCGGGTTCTCCTTGAAGAACCGCGAAGATGGCTACAATTATTTCAGGCACCGAAGTTAAGGTGGCGAGAAGGATAAATCCTGCAGACATTTCGCTTAAGCCTGTGAATTCGATAATTTTCTCTATGGCTTTTATGGTGTAGTGACTGGAAAAAGCCAAAACAACCAACGAGCCGACAAGGATTAACAGCTGAACTATGACCTCGTCAATCACAAGAGTAAACCCAAAACAATCTGCGAACAGGAGTTACATATGCTTTACCAAAAACTACAAGATTTAAATGGTCTCTTCTGGTATTTACTTAACCAAAAATTTAACGAGAACTGCATATGCCGTTGATAATTGAAATTTCACATCCATGTCTTGAAGCGTTCGCTACTGGACTATCATATCCCTTAGGATTCTGCACAGCAGCAGCTTTTTTCCCGCATAGTGTGAAGGCGAAGTAAACATGGTCATGGAACTCGTAGCCGAGTTACTGAAGTTAACGGCGCTTGCAGCACTGGCATTAGCAGGAATATTAGTTATCCTTATATGGAAAAGGAATCGGACAACAAAAGTAACTTACCTGAAGTTCTTTGTTCAAGTAGTATCCTTTGTCGCGATATTTTACTTATTCATGTATCCTGTTAGGCCACTTCTTATACTAGCCGTTATTCTGATAATGCCTATTGTTTTGGGGCGATTCTTTTGCGGTTGGTTATGCCCGTTCGGCTTATACATGGATGTGCTTACTCTAATCCGAAAGACCTTCAAAATACGCTACAGAAACCTGCCCGAGAAACTCAACAAATTCTTACATAATTTCAGGTATGCGTTGTTGCTTTTCTTTCTAATTCTATCCGCTGTTCTGTACATAATAGAACCGCCCTCAACGTTGACCCTTTTCTCTCTCATGGCATTAGTTCTCGCTGGTCCTTTCGAGCATCTGGGGCTCTTGCTTAGTCCCATGGTGCCTCTGATTGTACCCTGGAAGGGTCCATTGGAAATTGGCGGATTATACTTTAGTTTCCCTTACATTCAAGAAGTAATCAAATATTCCGGCAAAAATTTTGCTACAGTCGGTGCGTTAATTTTCTTGGCATTGATATTTGTAGGCTCATTCTTCATAAGACGTGTTTGGTGCCGCTTCTGTCCAACAGGGATATCGATTGCCGTTGTGAATAGGTTAAAGGGCTTTAAGTGGGCTCCAATGCTTCATCTTGACAAGAACGAGACAAAATGTACAAAATGCGGAATTTGTAAAAGAGTTTGCCCAGTGCAGGTTACTGAAGTGTATGAGCAGAAAGGAGGAAAAATAATGACTTCAATGTGCATGCTATGTTTCCGATGCGTTGAAATGTGTCCTTACGAAGATTGCTTGAGAGTAAATTTGGGCGGAAAAACCGTTTTCAAGTCTCGAAACTGGTTGGAGCCATCAGAAGTTGAGTGAGAAAACCATAGACCTTAGGCGAAATCTTAAGAGCGGAATAGTGAATTAAGCACATCTTATATAAGGAATGGTGAATTTTCGTTCCTGTGAGTGGATGGTCTTGGGCTTTCGGTTAACTAAACTTAAAACGGTTTTATTGGCTGATTTGGTACTTCTGGCTTTTGTAGTTCCCGGTTACTTTTATGCGGATTCGCTGATTTCAAAACCCGCCGAGTTTCAAGTAACAGATTTGATTCTTGATTATGATTGGGTACAAGTTGGGGAACCGGTGCAAATATCGGTTAAAGTAACTAACATTGGAGACCAGAGCGGTAACCATACAGTGACATTAGCAATAGATGATGTTCCGATAACAACAAAAACTGTTCAGCTTTCAGCGGCAGAAACTACAACATTACTCTTCACCGCCGCAGACTTAACATTGGGAAACCACACAGTCGCCATAGGAGATCTAGCAGAGACGATCAGAGTTACCTCGGAAGCGCCAACCCGACCAGCTGAATTACAATTAACAAATCTGGCAATTAGCCGAAAAGAAGCTAGGATCGGAGACCCTGTAACCGTTTCAGCTACGGCGACCAACATTGGAGATGTGGCTGGCGAGTTTTCGCTGAATCTTTTTGTAAATGACGTAAAACGGGAAACCAAAGTTATCCAGTTGGATAGCGGCGAAACCGCAACTGTAGAGTTTGAAGTTGCTGAGGATGCTGAGGGCGACTACGTGGTTGTGTTAGGGGATTTGTCTACCTCCTTCCGCGTTAGCTCCGATGCTCCACCCATCAAACCTGCAGAGTTTGAGGTAACCGAGTTAACGGTTAATCCGCCCGCTGTTATGGTGGATGAAATCGTGGAAATCTCTGTGAGGGTAACTAATGTTGGAGAAGCCAGTGGCAGTTACACAGTGAACCTCAAAATCGATAATACCATACGAGAAACAAAGGATGTTGCCTTGTCTGGCGGTGCAACTGAGGTTATAGAATTCGAAGTGACTGAAACAAACGCTGGTACCTACAATGTTGAAATAGATGGTTTGTCAGGATCGTTTGGTGTTGAAGCCCCGATTGTTGCATCAGAAAATATCGATTTGATAAGGATGTTTGTAAGTCCATACGAAGTGTGGGAAGGAGAAACCGTAATCGTCACAGCTAAAGCCAACAACACGGCAAGTGAAGAGGGTGTCCTTGGCGTAAGGATGATTGTTGGTGGCGAAGTTTTAGCGACAAAACAGTTTACTTTGGCTGCAGGTGAATCTGATGCGACAATTGAATTCACGATTACAGCCGGTCCAGCAAACCCTGAATCAAAAAAAGGTTATCCCATCGAGTTGGTAAACCTCGGCAATCAAGGCGACATTTTAAAGGGATATTTTGTAGTTGCCCCTGATGGCTTCCACACCCTCTCTATCAACAGGGCAGGTGGTGGCAGCAAACCAATGATATTCACTCTCAACGGTGTAACATATGAATCGCCATACGTTGAACTGTTACCTGTGGGAGAGTACAGTCTTAGCACAGACGAAATCGTCGATGTTGGAACTGGCATAGTGCAATTTTCACACTGGAACGATGGAGTAGAAAGCGCATCAAGAGCTGTCACTTTGGACAAGTGGCAATCAATGATTGCGCAGTATATAGTAATTAGCGGATATGCGTGCTGTCCTTCGCTTTACATTTGGAACGGAGTCAACTACACTTACATCACTGAAGTCTCAAACGCGGGTTGGCTGGGATACATGGATTACATGAATGAAGACGGCGACATAGTGTTTGGTGGAGGAAACCCGTGGGACCACGTCAAATTGGATAAGAGCCAATTAGAAGTAAAAACTGATGCTGAAAATGGCTACGAATATTATGACATTGTCCTCTTTCAACAATGGGATGAAATATTCTATTTAGATACAGCTTACCTAGTGGCTGTTGACCACTCCAACGATACCGACGTTTACTCAACCATGGTAAATTACGTCAACAGAGGCTTCTACGGAGAAATCTACACCATAAATGAAGACAGCTTATTAACGCCAATTTCAGCCACAAACGAAAAAGGAGAAGATGTCCTACCTCAAATCTCCCAAATTGACGGCGTCTTCACGCCAGCCATTAACGGAGTCGACAGCCCATCATGGGACAACATCCAATTGAACCAGTTAACACTGGATTTGGGTGATTTATCTGGTGCACCGGAAATTAAGCTCTTAATCCATGGAATGGTCGATTGGGGACCAGCTGAACCCTATTACAAGTGGATAGACAAATTTAAGGTGGCGTTTGCCGAAGGTTTAGTGCCAAATGGCACCCAGATTAACCCACCTCCCTGCATGGAGGTTATGGATGCACAAGGTAATTGGGTGCGAGTTCCACAAGATAGGCAGATGCCAACCCCCGCAGATTACGTTCCCAGAACCTTCGCCGTAGACTTGAATGGGCTTTTTCCCACAGACGTGACCGAATACAAAATCCGAATTACCAATTTCTGGAATGTAACGTTTGATTACATCGGAATAGACATAACCCCACAAGAAGACGTGACAGTTCATGAAATCACTCCCATCGCTACATTTAAGCCACTGGAGTTTGGCACCACAATCTCAAATGCTTCAGGATACTTCACAAAGTACGGTGACGTAACACCATTACTTCTCGAAGCAGATGATATCTTTGTTATCGGGATGCAAGGTGACAATGTTTCTCTCAAGTTTCCCACCGCCAGTCTCCCGCCGCTTGAAGACGGCGTGGAAAGAAGCTTCTTCTTATTTGTGGCTTCTTGGTTCAAAGACCCGCTTGGAAATTGGGGGTACGGATTTGATTTTACGGTTGATCCGTTACCTTTCCGAAACATGAGTGGGTTCCCCTATCCAGACACAGAAAGTTATCCAACCAGCGAAGAATACCTACAATATCTCGAAGAATGGAATACGAGAGCAGTAAATGTCCCTGAAAAAAATAGAGTTGTTGAAAAAAATAGCGTTATGGAACTAGTAGCTGAGTCACTGAAGTTAACGATGCTTGCAGGACTGGCTATAGCAGGAATATTAGTTACCCTTATATGGAAAAAATATTGAACAAAAAATGGAGGGGTTTAGGTTCTGGCGGCTGCCTTCTCCAGAGCAACAACTCCGGGCAGCTGCTTCCCCATAAGAAACTCGATCAATGCGCCTCCTGCAGTGCTTACGTACGACATTTTGTCAGCCAGCCCCAACTTTTCCACGGCAGCAACTGTGTGTCCTCCGCCAACAAGAGAGAAACCTTCAGAAGCCGCTACCGCCTCAAGAACAATCTGGGAGCCCTTCTTGAACTCTGGATTCTCGAAGACACCCACAGGACCGCTGACCACGATTGTTTTGGCCTTCAGTATTATGTCGCCGAAATTCTTTGCGGTTTTTGTTCCGATGTCAAAGACTGGGTAGCTTGTGGGAAGTTCTTCAACAGTTATTTCCTTTCGTTTCTGGTTTACTTCCATGGCTAAGTCAACGGGAACTATGATAGCTCCAGGATATTGCTTCATGAGTTCCTTTATGCCCGGCACTAGACCCATCAGCTCCTTCTTCTCCAAGAAATCCATGTTTCCTTTGCCCATGTCAACGCCTTTAGCCACCAGAAAGATGTGCCCTATCACTCCACCGGTTAAAACGTAGTCAGCGATGCCATTCTTCAGCACATACCGTGATATATCCAGTGAATCGTCGCCTTTTGCTCCGCCAATCACAAAAACAGAGGGCTTTTCAGGAGACTCCAGAACCTTACCCAAAGCCTTGAGTTCCCGTTCCATTATTCTGCCAGCAGCGCTGGGCAAAACAGCTGTGAAGCCAACCATTGACACGTGAGCCCTGTGAGCCGCAGCGAAAGCATCGTTAATGAAAACGTCTGCCAGAGGAGCCAAGTTCTTCACGAACTCGGTTTTAGAGTGCTCTTCAGGAGTTCCCTTATTCTGTTCGTTTGAGACGCTTCGAACGTTCCCTAAAACCAGAACTTCTCCGCTCTTCAACGCCTTGATGGCTTTCTGTGCCTTCTCCCCGAAAACATCATCCACATACTTCACAGGCATATTCAATGCTTTGCCGAGAAGCTTAGCGTGCTGATCAAGAGGAATAAAGTCTGCGTCTCCAGGTCTTCCCTGGTGGGCTAAGATCACGGTTTTTGCGCCTTTTTTGATAAGCTCTTTGATCGTTGCATCTGCGTGGGCACGGATTCTTGTATCGTCAAGCACCTTCTTCGTATTTGGGTCAACTGGCGAATTAAAGTCTACTCGCACAAGGACCGTCTTGTTTTTTAGGTTGAAATCATCTATTGTCAAGAATTTTGGCATTTTATCACCTATTTAAAAAAAGGAAAAGGGTTGGATTTGAGTTTTGTTGTTTTCCGGTTTAGGCTGCCATCTTGCAGATTTTTTCGATCATCCGCGCCATCTTAACTGAGTAGCCCCACTCGTTGTCATACCAGGCAAGGACCTTAACCAAGTTTCCTATGACCATTGTTGAGTCCCCGTCTATGATGGCTGAGTTACTATTATGTATCAAATCCGATGAAACCAGTGGCTCCTCACTATATTCTAGGACGCCTTTCAGCTTTCCGTTGGCTGCCTTCTTTAGAGCTGCGTTGATTTCGTCTTTTGTAGCCTCTTTTTTCAGTATCGCCACCAAGTCAACTATGGAGACATCAGGCAGTGGAACACGTAAGGACAAACCGTTCAGTTTTCCATTAAGCACAGGAAGGGCTAAACCCACTGCTGCGGCTGCGCCGGTGGTTGTCGGAATCATATTGAAGGCTGCAGATCTAGCTCGTCTAAGGTCACTGTGTTGCATGTCAAGAAGTCTCTGATCATTGGTCATAGCGTGAATTGTAGTCATGAGACCTTTGTCGATTCCAAAGGTGTCATTGAGAACTTTTGCCACTGGTGCCAAACAGTTAGTAGTGCATGAAGCCAAGGAGATTATGTTATGCTTTTTCGGATCATACAGGTTATCGTTTACTCCATAAACAACGGTTAGGTCAGCGCTTGCTGCTGGGCTCATCGGAGCGGAAACAAGAACCTTCTTTGCGCCAGCTTGAAGGTGTTTTCCGGCTGCATCTCTTGATCTAAATCTTCC
>Ga0315548_1000365_pt1 | contig 42246 bp, 49 predicted proteins | sample SalMarSW160110MG_2_FD_202540 | JGI IMG/M metagenome (GOLD analysis project Ga0315548, IMG submission 202540) | Salt marsh sediment microbial communities from the Plum Island Ecosystem LTER, Massachusetts, United States - Salt Marsh Sediment SW1601-110 ... | reverse complement strand
TTTAATAATTATTGTATAAAAATAGATCCTTTATTAAGAACACCTAAGAGCACCATTCACATTTTTCTTTTGGACAATCGCCTTCAAGAAGTTCTAAAGCCTTCTCCCAGGTCTCCTCAGCCATTTTTACATCTACTTTCATCTTAACTAATTCTGTATCAAAAATAACTTCACCAGTAGCCATGACTTCTTTAGGAATATAAAATAACAGAAAGAAAAAATCTTCTGTTTTATAGCCATTTTTTCTCAGAAGAAAATTGTAAATGTTTTGCTGAAGCCTGTAATGCTCTGCCGTATCTTCTTTCGTTGGATAACCTCTTGTTTTATAATCAAGAACAATAAGTTTTTCTCCTTTTACAAGAATATTATCAACTGCTCCGCGGAGTTCATTACCTTTTTTATCTATAAAAGAAATGCCTTTAAAATTATTCTGCCAAATTTTCAATTTCTCCTTATCACCAAAAAGCTTCATCTCTGTACATTCATGATTATCACAAAGTTCTGGAGGAAGCTCTCCTCTGTCTCTGAATTTATCAAAATGATCCTTTAAAATTCTGTCCATTCCAGAAGGCAGGCTTGGAAAAATTCCGCTTGGTCTTTTCCATATTTTATGTTGAGTTAGCCAGAAACATCTAGGGCATTCTTTCATTAAATTTAATGCAGACGGAGATAGTTTAAATTTCATTTTTTAAATTTAGATAACCTTTCCTGAACTTTATCAAAAAGGTCTTTGGGAATAAGAGGATTATGCTCGCCTTGAGATTCTATGCCCGCAAACTTAACTTTTCCTAAGTAAGTTGTATTCTTTAATAATTTTTTTATTCCAGCTGTTGTCATATTGCAGTTTTTTGCGAGTTGTGTCAAAGAGATATTAGAATTAAGAAATTCCTCAAAACTCTCCTTTACCTCTTTAGATCCTTTTTCATCAATTATTAACTTTTTGTTTACAAGTTTATAACCTTTGGGTGCTTTTGTAATAAATCCTCCCTCTTTAGCTTTTCTTTCCATCCCAAATTTTGTCCTGTCTCCAATTATATTTCTTTCAAATTCAGCAAAAGCAGAGATTATGTGAAACATTAATTTTCCGCTAGCGCTGGTTGTTTCTATCTTATCTTGCAGAGAAATGAAATCTACACCTAATTCTTTTAATTTATCAATTGTTAAGATTAAATCTTTTAGGCTTCTTGAGAATCTATCAAGTTTATAGATGAAAATAGCAGAGAATTTCTTTTTTTCGGCATCTTCAAGCAAGTTAACCATTTCTGGCCGGTGTTTTATATCTTTAGCAGATTTCCCTTCATCCCTATAAATTTTAAAGAGTTCATACCCCAAGGCCTTGGAATAATTCTCTAAAGCTTCTTGCTGAGCATTCAATGAAAATCCTTGCTGGGCTTGCTCCTGGGTTGAGACTCTTACATAAATTGCTGCTAAGGGTTTATTTGAGCTTGTCATTTTACTCCAAATTTGTCCAATTCTTTAGATAGTTGGGCTGGACTTTTATACAAAATGGTTTGAATACCCAATTCTTTAGCCATGTTAAGGTTTCTTTCTTTATTATCCACAAAAAGTATCTCTTCAGGAGCAAAACCCACCATTTCTATCATTTTCTTATAAAATTCATCTTGGCTCTTTCGACAGTGAGCTTCTGAAGATGCAACTACCACATCTGCAAGCTGGAATAAATCTAGATATGTTCTTTTTATATATTCTAAGTGTATTGGATTAGTATTTGTGAATAAAGCTTTCTTTGTTTTGAGATTTTTATAAATTTCAAAAGAAGGTTCTATTTTTTTGACAAATAGATAATATTTTTTGTAATCTTCAAGAAATTTGTTCTTTGAAATTTTTAGAAGTTTTGAGCCCCTTTCAACAAACTCATCTTTTGAAATAAATCCTGAACCAAATTCTCCTCTTAGTTTCTTAGTCTCTTTTTTCTTTGCTCTCCAAAAATCATCTGTTTTAGGGTCCTCTAATAAAACCCCCCCAATATCAAATACAACTGCTTTTATTACCATTTTCCTCTTTATTTTGTAAACTTAGGGCTTAAAATAGCTTGTTCACGACAACTTAGGGTGCCCTAAGTATATAAATTTAACGTAAGTAAGCAGAAAAGGGGGTTTATGAGCCTAGTTAAGAAATTAATTAGAGCCTGTAAAAAGCAGAGCTTCATACAATCTTTGTCTACAGGAATATGAGAATGTTAGTCTGTGCACTTAGGTGAGCTTAGTTATTCTTGTTAAACTTGTTTATGAGAATTATGCCAACAACTGCTAAAAAAGTTGTAATCAATGCTGTGTAAAGTAGTGCTAAAGATTCAGGAAAATCAAAAGATAGATTTGTTATAATCTTATCTGTATAGACTTTTATTACATCTCTCCAAGCAAAGGCAATAAGAAAACCAAAAGCAGCAGTGATAGCTAAAGTGAATTGTTTTTTAGTTTCATTTTTTAATGCTAGAGCAGTTTGCCTTGCTCTTTGTCTAGCTGTTTTTGTTTCTTCTTTTTGTTCTTTAAGGTCTTCTTTAAGTTCTTTTATTTTTTCTTTCTCTGACATCATATTGTTATATTATTTGTTATATTTAAATATTTGGCTGCTAAATTTTTGTATTAATTTTATTTCCTTGGGGTTTGTGCACTAAGGTTATCTTTATGAACAAGATTATAGATCAAGATTATAAGGTTATATTGGCTGTTTATGAACTAAACAGCTGTTTAGTGGTGTTCAAACAGGCTGTTTGGGTGTGTTTTTTGAAAATTTTTATTAAAAAAAGGGGGATTTTAGATAATTTTTAAGATTTTGATTAGAAGAAATCCCCTCAATAAAAATTATTTTTATCGTCGAAAAACAAAAGATTTTTAAATACAGAAAAGTAAATAATTCTATGTTTTGGTGGTTTTTTGGAAAAAAAGAGGTTGAAGGACTAAAAAGAGATACAAAGAAAGGTTTTGATGATGTAAAAAAAGACCTGACTTCTTTAAGTACTTGGATTAAATATCTTGAATCTGAAAAAAATTCACAAAAAAAAGATATAGATGAAGTAAAAAGAATTTTATCGACGATAGAAAATGAAATTGAAGGATTAAAAAATGTTGTTTCTATTGCTAATGAATTAAAACCAAACAGGCAAAACCAAACAGGCAAACAGGTGTTTAGAAAACAAACAGCTGTTTATGCTGTTCAAACAGGTGTTCAAACAGGTGTTCAAACACCAAATTTTGATCAATTTTCAGTAACTGAAAGAGCAATAATATGGGTACTAATAAATACAGACATGAAACTCAGTTATGATGATATTGCAGCTATTCTGGGAAAAGAGAGATCTACAATAAGGGGGCATTTAAACCGTATAAAACAAAAAAGTGATGGTATGATTGAAGAAACTGTTGAAAAAAATGGTAAAAAAAGACTATTTATTCCTGAAAATATAAAAGAAAAGATACTCAAAAAGTCAAAAGTGAGAGTTAAGAGTAAGGAAACCAATAAGAAAAAAGAAGAAAAGTTGTAAAAAAGAATTAGTAAATATAAAAATTTGAATAGTGAGGGAAGTTATTCGGTAAGCGGAAAAAGTGGATATTAGAGGTCTCTTAATTGTAATATTGTTGAAAGTGAAGCAATTTTCTTTAAGTTATTAGATACTGAGAGATGAATTATTTTGTTATTTATTCTTTTTTTCTCGACGGGAATTCCTTTCTTTATAAGTCTGCCAACATAATCTCTTATTGAGCTTTCTGTGAGATTCAACTTCTTTGCAAGGGTTTTATATTCAACAGGCCCTGTTTCTTCATTAAGTTGATACAGCGTCGAAAATACGAGAAGTTCCTGGTCTGTAAGCCTCTTAAATTTAAGCCTTATTTCTTTTTTTATACTATCTAAAGAGTCAAGAATTTTTGCAGCGTTATCTATTGAGTCAAGAGTAGTTGCCTCAGGAGAAGTAGGAAAACTTTTTTTGGTTGGTTCTACGATTGTTCTCTCCATAATAGGCTGTTTTAAGGAAAAAGTGCTCTGTCTGTCTGTCTGTCTGTCTGTCTGTCTGTCTGTTGGAACCCCTTGATTTCCAGTGGAAAACCCCCTATTTTTACTTTTTAAGGGCTCTAGAGGCAGATTATGTGTCGAAGGATGTGTCGAAGATGTCTGTTTTATGTGTTTATGTGTTGGAAGGTGTTTAGTTAATTTATTAGTACTTTCTAAAAAAATTTGCTTAATATTTTCATTAAATTTCTTTAAAATTTCACATATAACAATCATTTCTTGCCTTGTGTCTTTAAGATTTTCCTTAAGAAGAGCAACTTCTTTATGAAGAAAAGCCATGTCTTTTTTTACTTTATAAAAAGCTTCTTTTACTTTATCCATAAAAAACTAAAAAGCTGGAAGTATAAAAACTTTCAGTTAATGGAAAATATAAATTATCAATAAAGTTACATGTCAGAAGTTGCTCTTTTGTAAATCTCATATGCCTTGTCACTTAATTTCCATCTTGACCTTTTCAGATATTCTTTTCCTGAAGAATTTTTTTTGATTTCATTAACAAGGCTTTGTTTTTTCAAATCAAGAAGTAGCTTTTTTGTGAACTCTTCATCTCGCGCAACGTCCCTGGCTATATGTGAAGTAAATAATGATTTTGGCATATTAGAATAAAGAAATGCAAGGATTTGTTCTGATATTTTCTTCCTTTTTTCTTCAGAAATTTTCATAGAAAGAGTAAGTTGAAAGGGTTTTAATTTCTTTCTTTATTTTTTCTTAAAAGAAGGTATCGGCATGTGAAGAGGTAAATTTAATTCTTCTTCAAGATAAAGTGCTTTAAGTGTTGATTTTTTGAGAATAATATTAAATAATAAATATCTAAAATCATCAGGCATTTTTTTATTTTTCCACTTCTGCAGAACTTCTTTGGCTAATTTAGGCTCGATAGAAACAAAAAGCTTTCCTTTGAGATCAACTTTTGCAATTTTTGGCTCATAATTGACTACAAATGTAAACTCTATCCCTATAACTTTGTCCTTTGTTTTTAAAAGATCTGTTTTGACTTCTTTTATCTCAGAAACATCTATAGAAGTTTTTATTTTTAATTTGCTAACATCAAAGGACTCTTTGAGCTTTTCAACACTTATTTTTGTAAAATTAAAACCGACGATTCTCATAATTAAATAAATTTTAAAGATGTTTTTAAACTTTTGTATTATTTTAAAAATCAATAATTTTCTTAATTAAATAAGATCTTCTTCTGAAACAATCACAAAATCACCAACAGCTATAATTGCTGTATATGGTATTAAAAGCTCTTTCTTATTTGTTTTTTCTAGATTTAGATTCTTAGTATAAGGTGTTGAATCTTTTACAACAATATTTATCAATTCTCCAGATCTTGTCTCAAAAGTTATATCTCTAACAAAACCAAGTCTTTTCCCTTCTTTTGTGACAATCATCTTTCCAACAATACTTTTGAAAGGGTTTTTGCTTTCTGGCATAATTGTTTCAGATGAGAATAATATATAAACTTTTCTGTAAATTTAAATAGATTTTAGAAGCAATACCTTATGACCCACCCCTTGATTTCTATTGGAAAGGTTTAAAAAAGAATTTTTAGTTTTTTTTAATAACTTCTTCATTTTTAAAAATTTATATTGTATAGTATATATATAATATATAAATAATAATAATAATAATAATAATAATAATAATAATTTTCTAATTCTTAATTTTTTATTTCTTTCTTTATTAGTTGATTTTTATAATAAATTTAAATTTCCACTGGAAATATAGGTGTTTTTCTTTATTAGTAGTTATAATCTTTTATATAATAACAAGATTTTTTCCCGATGGTTTTTAGTGTGTTTTTGTAATTTTCCATAGGAAATAGATGTGTTGGTCTGTGGTAATTTATATATAATTTAAAAATTAATAATAAATTTTAAAAAATGAAAGAAGAACTAGATAAAATTTTTGAATCTTTTGATGACAACAATATCTTTAAAGACAAATCTGTTCTTCAGTCAAATTATAGGCCCAGTGAGATACCTCATAGAGAAGAACAAATAAAGCAAGTTGCTTCTATTCTTGCTCCTGTTTTAAGAGGTGAAAGGTCGAGCAATATCTTTCTTTATGGAAAAACAGGCACAGGAAAAACTCTCTCAGTGCTTTATGTTAAAGATGAACTTTTAAAAAGAGTAAAAAAAGAAAATGATTTTAAGCTGAGGATAGAATATCTTAATTGTAAATTGAAAAAAGTATCAGACACAGAATACAGAATTCTTGCTGAATTGGTTAAAAAACTCGGTGGTAAAGTTCCAAATACAGGACTCCCCACAGAAACAGTTTACAATAAGTTCATAGACCTGCTTGATTCTGAAAAACAAATTCTTGTTCTTATCCTTGATGAGATAGACCAAGCTGTTAAAAAAATATCCACAGATTTTCTTTATAATCTTACAAGGCTTAATTCAGAGCTCTCAAAAACTCAGATAGGTGTTGTTGGAATAAGTAATAATTTAACTTTTTTAGAAGGAATTGATCCGAGAGTCCGGAGCAGTTTATCTGAAGAAGAAGTTGTATTTCCTCCTTACAACGCAATACAGCTTCAAGAGATTCTTAATCAAAGGGCAAAATGTAGTTTTAAGGAAAGTGTTGTTGAAGAAGGAGTTGTCGCAAAATGTGCTGCTTTTGCAGCAAGAGAGCACGGAGATGCAAGAAGAGCTTTAGATTTATTGAGAATTGCCGGGGAAATCGCTGAAAGAGGAGGTTCTAAGAAAATTCTTCTGAAGCACATAGATGAAGCAAATGTAAAAATTGAAAGAGAAAAAATTCTTGAAATAATAAGAACAGAGCCAAAACAATTTCAATATGTTCTTTATTCAATAATAAAATTATCTGAAAAACTCAGAAAAAACAAAAAAGGAAAAGAATCACCAATTTTTACAGGAGATGTTTATAATTATTATCAGGATGTCTGCCTTAAAAATAAATCAGAAATATTGACGCAGAGACGTGTCGGGGATATTATCCAGGAGTTTGATATGCTTGGAATAATCAATGTAAAGGTCGTTTCAAAAGGTCGTGGCGGGCGCATGAGAGAGATAAAACTTGCAATTTCAAAACCTCTTACCGAAAAAGCCAAAAAGATTATTGAAGAAAGTTTAGATTATGATTAGAAAAAAAGGAATATATAAATGGATCCAAAAGAGATTCTCAAGTTTTGTATTGAAAAAGGTCTTTTAATAGAGCCGGAGGTTCTTAATCTTTTGAGTGAGGCAAATGATAAAAAATTTACTAAACTTATTATTGAAAAAATTGCAGAGACGTACGGGCGAAAGATTATAACTAAAAACTTTCTTGAACAGAATAAAGAGCAGGTTAAAGAGTTTTTTTTAACCCTGCCTGAAGAAAACAGGAAAAGTTTTGAAAAATTAAAAATTAAATTAGGACTTAAAATAGAGATTTCAAAAGAAGTTTCAAAAACTTCACAAATATTCCCCCTTCTAAAAAATAATTCTCAGCCCCTTAAACAAATAAGATATAATACAAAAAAAAATTCAGACCAGTTTATTCAGAGGGGTGAGGGTTCAGATGTTTCTGTTTTGTCTAGCTCTCCACCACCCATAAAAAAAATAGAAGTTGAAGATTTTGTTAAAAATCTGAGAAATAGATTTTATGAAATGAAAAATTTTTTACAGGAACGTCAGGAACTTAACAACCTTATTTCTATAAATAAGCTTTCACCTAAAAGACAAAGAGTTTCTATAATTGGAATGGTTTTTGATAAAAGAACCACAAAAAATAAGAACATAATGTTTGATGTTGAAGATTTTACTGGAAAAACTCGTGTGTTGGTTAATCAGAATAATCCAGAACTTTACAAGGCGGCAGAAGAGATTGTATTAGATTCTGTAATTGGTTTTAGTGGTTTTGGTGACAAAGAGATATTTTTTGTCAATAAAATTATTTTTCCCGATATAAAGGTGCTGGAAAAGAAAAAAGCTCCTGTCGAAGAGTATGCTCTTTTTTTAGGAGATTTTCATTATGGAAGCAAATTTTTTATGGAAGAAAATTTCAGAAAATTTATAGATTATATTAATGGAAAAGTTCCTGTAAAAAATATAAAAGAAATTAATAAAATAAAATATATTTTTTTAGTTGGTGATGTTGTTGCGGGCGTAGGGAACTATCCTGCACAACAGAGAGACCTCAAAATTGATGATATTGAAGAGCAGTTTAAGAATCTTGCAGAGCTCTTGGGGGAAATAAGGAAGGACATAAAAATAATTATCTCTCCAGGAAATCACGATGGTGTAAGACTTATGGAGCCCCAGCCTCCTTTTGACGAAAAATATGCGTGGCCATTGTATAATATGGAAAATGTAATTCTTACAGGAAACCCTGCATATGTTAATATAGGCGCAAAGAAAGAAAGAAACTTTACTGGCTTTGATGTTCTTACATATCATGGATTTTCATATCCCTATTATGCGAATAATGTTCCAACTCTTTCTGAGAAAAGACTTAATGCACCTGATAAAATAATGGCATATTTGTTAAAAAACAGACATTTGGCGCCATCAAATTCCTCTACCCAGTATTTTCCCTCTGAAGAAGATAATCTTTTAATCAAAAAAATTCCTGATATTTTTGTTTCAGGCCACACACATAAAATGGAAATCTCTTCTTATAAAGGAGTTTTGATAATTTCGGTAGCAGCGTGGGAACAGGAAACAGAATATCAAAAAAGAAAAGGAGTCAAGCCTGATTTCTGCAAAGTGCCTATGTTAAATTTAAAAACAAGAGCAATTAAAATTTTGGATTTTGAATAAAAATGAACACTCAACAATATTTTAAACATATAGAACAGAAAACAAAAGAAGTTTATGCTCTTGCAGAGGCTGCGAGGAGAAAAGGTTTTGACCCGGCGAATAAAGTTGAAATTCCCCTTGCAAGAAGCCTAGCTGAACGGGTTGTGGGATTGGTTTCTGTAGTTTATCCTCAGATGGAGGGGACAAGGATAGCAAAAAGAATTCTTGAATTAGAAAAAGAGTTCGGGAAAATGAACATAGCGGTTTCTTTCAGGATTGCAGAGGAAGTTGCAAAACAGAAATTTTGCAAGTTTGCAAGTCTTCTTGAAGCAATTGATGCGGGCATAAGAATTGGATTTGCATACACAACTTTAGGTGTTGTTTCAAGTCCTATTGAAGGATACACTGGAATCAAAATAGGGAAAACAAGAGACAATAAAGAATATTTTATTGCTGATTTTTCAGGGCCGATAAGAAGCGCAGGAACTACTGCAAGCTGTGTTGTTCTTATGCTTATTGATTATTTAAGGGAGATGTTTGGTTATGTAAAATATGATCCGACCGAGGAAGAAGTGAAAAGGTATGTTACTGAGAATTATGACTATCATGATTATGTGACAAATCTTCAGTATCTTCCGACAGTTGAAGAAGCAACTTTTTTGGCAAAGAATCTTCCTATACAGATTTCTGGAGACCCGACAGAAAAACATGAAGTTTCAAATTATAAAAACTTGGAAAGGATCGAAACAAATTACATAAGAGGTGGTATGTGCCTGATTTTTTCAGAAGGGCTTGCGCAAAAAGCGAAAAAAGGATTAAGGCTTCTTAATGAAGTAAAATCCAAGGGGTTTAAATCTAGTGGATGGGATTTTCTTGATGATTACATAAAACTTCATGAGCAAAGGGACACTGGGCAAAAAGAAGATTCTCCAACTTACATAAATGACTTGGTAGCAGGAAGGCCTGTGTTTGGGCATCCTTCTGAGTCAGGAGCTTTTAGGTTCAGGTATGGGCGGGGCAGAAACTCTGGTTTTAGCGCAGCATCGGTTCATCCTGCGACAATGGCTATAACAGATTCTTTTATTGCAATAGGAACGCAGTTAAAAATCGAGAAGCCCACAAAAGGATGTGTTGTTACTTCATGTGACCTTGTTGACGGACCGATTGTTAAATTATTCAACGGAAGCGTGAAGAAGCTGAGGAATATGGAAGATGCAAAAAGGCTTTATCCTGATGTTGAAGAAATAATTTACCTCGGCGACATTCTCTTCCCCTTCAGTGATGTTAAAAACAGAAATTCAAATCTAATAAAACCAGGATATGTTGAGGAAATTTGGGGTCTTGAGTTGCGGAAGAAAAACCCTGAGTTGGAAAAAACTATTAATTGTTTTAATGTGGGTTTTGAAGATGCTGTTAAAATAAGTTCTGAGAAGGGGATTTCACTGCATCCTGAATATATTTTTTACTGGACTCAAATTTCAAGAGAACAATTTTCAGGTCTTTTGTCCTGGCTGAAAAATTCTAAAGTTGATAAAAAAATAATCTTGCCTTATTCAAAAGCAGACCAGGAAAAGTTCAAACACGGAAAAAGAGCTCTTGAGATTCTTGGTGTTGAACATAATGTGGCAATCGAGCATGTGGTTATTGACTTGAAAAATAGCAAGGCTTTATTTTCAAATCTTGGATTAGACTTAGAAATTTTAAATGGAAGGGGATTGATTCTAAAAGATGCAATTTCTGAATTGGAATTTAGGATAAATAAATTTGAAGGCTTGGAAAATCTAAAGAATCTTGCAGATAAAAATCTTGTTCTCTCGTTGATAAACAATCTTTCTAATTTTGAAATTCGGGATAAGGCAGGAGAATTTATTGGAGCGAGGATGGGTCGTCCTGAGAAAGCAAAACTGAGAAAGCTTACAGGAAGCCCTAATGTTTTGTTTCCTGTAGGAAAAGAAGGAGGAAGGCTGAGAAGTGTTCAGGCAGCTTGTGAAGCAGGAAGTGTCAGGGCAGAGTTTCCGGTTTACTTTTGTGAAAGTGAGGGGTGCAAAAAAGAGACAATTTTTAGTGTTTGTGAGAAATGCGGCAAGCCCTGCAAAAAAATGTTTTACTGTCCTGAATACAGAGAAACTTCTTTAAAAAAATGTGAAAAACATCAGAAGGTAAGACCTTATTATTATAGACCTATAGACGTAAGATATTACATGGAAAAGGCAAAAGAAAATCTCTCTCTGAAAAATGAAGAAATTCCTGTTTTAATTAAAGGTGTTAGAGGAACAAGTTCTGAAGACCATTGTACTGAAAGACTTGAAAAAGGAATTTTAAGAGCAATTTTTGACTTACAGGTAAATAAAGATGGGACAATTAGGTTTGATGCGACAGAATTGCCTTTAGTCTCTTTCAAGCCCAAAGAGGTTTCTGTAAGTGTCGAAAAACTCAGAGAAATTGGATATACAAAAGATATTCACGGCGGGGAATTGGAAAATGACGGCCAACTTTTGGAACTAAAGCCTCACGACATTTTGTTACCCAGCTTTCCCGAAACTTCTGATAGAGCTGATGATGTTTTCATGAGAATATGTAATTTTGTTGATGAGCTTCTGGTAAGATTTTATAAAATAAAGCCTTTTTATAATGTAAAAAAAAGGGAGGACCTTATAGGGCATCTCGCAGTTTCTATTGCTCCTCATAATTGTGGGGGGGTGGTTTCTAGAATTGTTGGGTTTTCAAATACTTTAGGATGTTTTGCAAGCCCTTATATGCATGCTGCAATCAGGCGTGACTGCGATGGCGATGAAATGGCAATAACTCTTCTTGGGGATGTTTTGCTTAATTTTTCAAAAGCATTTCTTCCAAGCCACAGGGGCGGGACTCAGGATTCTCCAATTGTCTTAAATGCCAGAATTAATGCAGGAGAGGTAGATGACCAGATTCTTGACTTTGAGATTCTTTTGGATTTTAGAGATTATCCCCTAGAACTTTACAAAGCAGCTGAAGAGGGAAAACATTCTTCTGAAGTTAAGGTTTATGATGTAAGAGCAGCTTTGAAAGAAGGCAGAGATCCTTTTAAAGGAGTAGGCTTTACTCACAGCACAGAAAATATAAATGATGGTGTTGTGTGTTCTAACTATAAGATGCTTGCCACGATGCAGGAAAAAGTTCAGCACCAAATGGAACTTGTTGAAAAAATACGTGCAGCTAATACTTCTGACACTGCAAGGCTTATAATTGAAAGACACTTTCTTAAAGATATGAGAGGAAATCTCAGAAAATTTTCAATGCAAAATTTTAGGTGTGTTTCGTGTAATGAAATCGTAAGACGTCCTCCTTTAACAGGTGTTTGTCCAAAATGTGGTGGCAAAATAATTTTCACAACACATGAAGGTGGAGTAAAAAAATATCTTGAACCTGCGCTTGAACTGGCTAAAAAATATAATCTTTCTCCTTATATAAAACAAAGCCTGGAACTTACAAAAAGATATATTGATTCTGTGTTTGGGAAAGAAGCCGAACAACAAGAAGCATTAGGGAAGTGGTTTTGAAGAAATTTTTAATGTTCATCTGGATATTCAAATTTCCACAATAAAATATCTACATTTACAACACTTCCTTTAGTTACCGATACTCCTTCATGTCCAAGATATAATTCTCCATGTGCAGGGTAGTATACCCTTAATTCATGAGATCCAACAGGTACCTCTTGATAAGAAAATGCTCCCCCTGTTATGGATACAGTTTTTTCTTCCCTAGGCGTATTATCAGGACCTTTTCTCCAAATAGGCGCTTCTTCTGCTCCAATATACCCTTCTCCATAAGGGTCATACAATACTCTTCCAATTATTTCTCCAACATTTTCTTTTTTAACAGTAACATTTCCTGTTATTGTGTGGTCACACCCTCCAAAATAAAGAGAACCAATTAAAGCAGAACCAATTAAAAAATTTCTCCTTAAAGTCTTGATACCTTTTACAATCTTCTCAAGTTGCATTTTTTAAAATGGTTCTTAATATTTAAAAAGATTTAGATTCTGTAATACTCTTCATAACGCCAGATAAAAAATGATAGTTGGAATTAAAAGACAACCCATCATATATGTTCTTCTTACTCCGAGGCTTATGCAATAAATTCCTGTAAATGCTGAGACTGCTAAAACAATCAAGCCGGGAAAGCCTGAAATTATAAAGACAATCCCTATCAAAACTCCAAGCGTAATTGTAGAAAGTTTTGTGTAATTCACATTCATGACTTTTTTTGAAAAAAGATTTGCCAGAGAAGAAGTTATGAAAAATGAAATCAGACCGGTTAAAAAGATAATGATCAAAATCAAAATCAAGATTCTTAAGGGGAAGACACCTATTAAGTTGTTGATTGCGACTGCAGCTCCTGTTCTTGTTCGTGAAATAAGATAAAGGCTAACAAAAGAAAAACCCATAACAAGAGTATTTGTAGCTCCGAGCAAAACAAGAAAGCCGCGTCTGTCTGCTTTTGAAATTGTGTTCCCTATTATTGCCGCTTGGCTGCTCCCAAGTCCTGGAAGAAAACTTGCTAAAGGAGAAGCCACCAATGCCCCTGCTAAAGGTTTCAAAAAAACTTTTTTAAAATTGTTTTTTATTTCTGGTTTTTTTATTTCTTGGTGAGGGATTTGTGTTTTTGTTTTTATACTCAGAATCAGCATTGAGGCGCCGAAAAGTCCTGTAAGAAGTGGAAGCAAGGGTTCTTGAAACCCCATCCCAGGGAAAATTTTTGTTAAAGGATTATTTATTCCAGCACCTAAAACAATCAAACCAAGCAAACCTGTGAGAGCAAACACAAAAAATGCGGCAAATTTCTTTTTTTCAAGAATTACAAGAAGAACGGAAACTAAAATCAGGATAAGGGCCATTACAGAAACAGAAATAAAAGGGAATAGCAAAACAGTCTTTAACAAAAAATTCTGAAGTCTTGGGACAAGAAAAAAAGAAGGTATTACAATTAAGATCAAAAGGAAAACAGCCGCAAGACTTCCGTAAGCAGTTAAGATAATTGCTTCATAGCCCTGTCCTTTTTTCAATAATTCATGGCCAGGCAAAACAGAAAGCTCTGTGTCTGTATCAGGACAACCAAGAAAAACACTTGGAATAAAATCAACAAAAGTATGTGTGATGGCCATTGCGGCGATGAAAATGATAAGATAAATTGGATTTACCGAAGCCAAGAGAGAAGCAGATAAAGCTACAAGAGTTGCTCCAACCATGTTCATGTGGGTACCTGGGACTAATCCTGTAAAAGTTCCGGCAAGAATGCCTATAAACAATGCAATCAAAATTTGAATTAACATTTGATAAATACTTTTATAAAATATATAACTATTACTGTGTTATGGCAATAAGTGTTGATGAAAAAATTGAGTTGATTAAGAGAAATACGACAGAGATTATTGGTGAAGAGAACATTAAGAAATTTGTAAAGAAGGGAGTAGCATATTGTGGTTATGAGTGTAGTGGAGAAATTCATCTTGGGCATCTTGTTACAATTTTGAAACTTTTAGATTTACAAAAAGCAGGAATTAAGATAAAGATTCTTTTGGCAGATTGGCATACATGGTTAAATCAAAAAGGAGATTGGAATTTTGTGAATAAACAATTGAAGCAATGGGAAAAAGGGTTCAAGTCTGTTGGGTTGAAGGCGGAGATTATTAAAGGAACAAGTTTCCAGAAAGAGAAAAGTTATTTTGAGGATGTTTTAAGACTTGCTTCAAGGGTAGGGGTTAAAAGGGGAATGCGATCTATGCAGCATGTTGCAAGAGATTTTGAGAATGCAAAAATAAGTCAGATGATATATCCTTTAATGCAGATAGCTGATGTTAAGGCTTTGAAAACAAATTTTGTTGTTGCCGGATTAGAGCAAAGAAAAATTTATATGTTGGGATTGGATGTTGGAAGAGAGATTGGTCTGCCTGAAGCAGTTTATATTTATACTCCGATTATCCCTGGTTTAAGAGGCAGAGGTAAAATGTCAAGTTCTATTGAAGGAAGTTTTATTTCCATTAGAGATAAAAAGGAAGATATTGAAAAAAAGATAAATAGGAGTTATTGTCCTAAGGGAATTATTAAAGATAATCCTGTTTTATCTATTGCTAAATTGATTATATTCCCGATGTTTGGGAAAATGGACATAAAAGGAGACCCGCGTTGGAAAGGAAAAGATAAAGATGAAGAAGATAAAACATTTAATGATTATCAGACATTAGAAGATAATTTTGAGAGGGGTTATCTTTATCCTTTAAATTTGAAGAAAGCTGTTGCAGGATACTTAGAAAAAATCATTGCACCAATAAGAAAAAGTTGGAAATAATCATCCTGTCTTAAATTCAATTATATCTAAATCTTTCAATTTATGGTCAAGACCGACTTTTTGGTTTGGGAATTTTGAGCTTGGACCTGTTATTTTTGCTTCTCTGATGATATTCTCGGATTTAGTGGTCTTGAAGATTTTTTGAGCAACATCTTTTACCATTGCTCCCGGTTCAAAAATTAGGGGCTTGTCTGATTTTTCTTTTCCAGGCTCTTTTGTGTAAACTCTTATTTTGTTAAAGCTCTGAAGAAGTTTTTCTTTTAGTTCTTCAAATTCCTCTTTTATTTTTGTTGAGAGAATTACAAAATCATATTTTTTTGATTTGAGTGTTGCCTCTACTTTTCTTTTGTTTATTTCTTCTAAATCTTTTATATTAAAAACTATAAGTTTTTTTCCGTGAACCCGCTCTAAGTTTTTTTCAATTTGGCTTATCTGTTTGATACTTGTTACTAAGATGAGAATCGTGTCTGCAGTGTTTACTAGTCCTTTGTCATAATATTCTGATTCTATGGAAGGAATTTCTATAATTTGGGTAAGGGTTCCTTTATAAGCCATCATCCCTACTATTGGCTCCTTTGTTGTGAACTTATAGGAGGCAATTTCAGGCGACGCATTTGTTAGTGATGCGAGAAGAGTGGATTTCCCTGAATTAGTAAATCCGACAATTACCGCCTGCATATCTTCTTTTTTTATTCCTGGCCTCCCTTTCATTTTCCTTTTTCTCTTATTTTTTTCTATTTTTTTCAGAAGTTTTTTTCTGCGCGTTTTTAATTGGGCAAGCATTTTTTCAGCACTTTTATGTTTAGGACATTCGCGAATCATCTCTTTAAGATAAAATAACCTGTATTCATCTGTCTGCGCTGTCAGAAATTTCGCCTCTGCTTTCTGATACTGGGGCGATTGATTTGTTGATGCCATTTTAGGTTAGTCTTTTTCCTGAAATTTGTTAATAACTTTAATATACTCTTTATTCAATCCTCCAAGTCTGAAGATTATGACTTTTTTGAAACCTGATTTTTTTACAAAATTAAGGTCTTTTTCTAGATTTTCTGGAGAGAGTATTTGTTCGTTATTCAGAACTCCATGAGCGATTGTGCCTAGGCTTACAGAATATTGAGTTTTATTTTTAAGGTTCTTTAGATGGTTTTTGATACTCTTATTTATTATCTTAGGCATCGTGCTGGAATACCACATTAGACTTTTTTCTGTTTGAACATTAAAATCCTGTCCTCTAAAACAAATATATTTTGAAAATATTGTCTCTATTGGCTGGGCAGTTGTTATTCTTTTTTTATTTTCTTCCATAAATTTTTTTATTAATCCTCTATTTTGAAAAAATAAGAATAAATTTTTTATAATTAATATCTTATTTTTAAAAGGAAGTTCTAGATCAATTAACAAGGGATTCTTTATCTTTTCTAAATCTTCAAATGTTTTCAGGAGATCTTTTGTGTTTGAAAATGGAGAAATATAATAAGAATTTGGAATTATTGGCCAGTAAGCTACAGTTACATCTTTTTTTATTTTTTTAATTTCTTTTTCAAGATTTTTGAATTCATTAACAGTTCTCGCTGCTACAAACAACCTAATTGGAAATTTGACTAGTTTTAACTTTTCCAAGTTTTCTTTTACAGGAAACTCTTCATAAAAATCTATTTGCATATATCTTTTAAACTGAGGGAGATTAAAAAGATTATGAAGTTGGGAAAAGGATTTTTTTCAAGAAATGCAAAGGAAGTTGCAAGGGATTTGCTTGGAGAAGTTCTTGTGAGGAAGATTGGTAATAAAATTTTGAGAGCGAAGATTGTTGAGACAGAAGCTTATTTTGGAAGTGAAGATCCTGCATCAAGAGCTGTTCAAAATGGAGACTTAAGGAAAACAATGTTGATGGAGCCGGGAACTATTTTGGTTTATGGGGTTCATAATAACTGGCTTATTAATTTTGTGACCAGCAATGAAGGAAAAGCAGAGGCAGTTCTAATTCGCTCTCTTGAGCCCTTAAATTTTGAAGCAAAAACTAATGGTCCTGGCCTTCTGACAAAAGCCCTGAGAATTGGAAAAGATTTCCATAAAAAAAATATTTGTGAAACCAGTAATTTGTGGGTTGAAGAGAACTTTGGATTTGATGAGACAAAAAAAGGAAGCCTTGAAATCGCGGAGGCATTTAGGATTGGTGTTAAAAAAGACCTGTCTAAGAAACTAAGATTTTATATCAAAGGAAATAAATTTGTTAGCAGGAAATAAAATGAATAAAAAAGGAGATAAGCAAAGGCTTTTGAAAAAGATTATGTCTAAGAAGGAGTATTCAGGATTGCCTGAGAGAGATGTTGAAAAAGCTTTTGAGTTTTTTAATAAAAAAGAATATTCTGATTTAGAGAGGGTTAAACTTACGCGGGATTTGTTGAAGAAAGTTTTTACTGCATTTATGGGAAGAAAAATAATGAATCCCAAGGACAAAGATGCAAGATGGTTTTTATTAAGGCATGTCTCAACAAAAGAAAGATTTGATTTTTATAAAGAGATTTATGAAAGAATTTTTGAAGGAGTGAAAGAAAAGGAAATTTCAATTGTTGATTTGGGTTCCGGAATAAACGGATTAAGCTATAAATTTTTCCCCAAAAACAAAAAGATAAATTATTTGGGGGTGGAGGGAGTTAAACAACTTGTAGATGTTGCCAATTATTTTTTTGAAAAAAATAAGATTGATGCAAAAGTTATTCACAAAAGTTTGTTTGAATTAAAAAAAATTAAAAAATTAATTGAAGCACAGAAGAAGCCAAGGATTATCTTTTTGTTTAAGACGATTGATTCTTTGGAGATGCTTGAAAGGGATTATACAAAGAAATTTTTGAAGGAATTAGGTCCTTTGTGTGAGAGGTTTGTTGTTAGTTTTGCAACAAGAAGTTTATTCAGAAAGCAGTTGTTTAGGGTTAGAAGAGATTGGGCAATAAATTACATTAAAGGGAATTTTAAAATTCTGGATGATTTTGAGGTTGGAATAGAGAGATTTATTGTATTTCAATATAAAAAATAAAAAGGTAAACTTTATAATAGTTTTTTTCTTTAGAGAATTATGCCTTCACAACCAACCCCATCAAATGTAAGACAAGGGAAAGAAGGAGCTCAAACTCAAAAACAGGGGCAAGTTCAGGCAGAACAACCCCCACAAGTCCCACAAACACCCCCTGTCCAGACAGCAGGAGCGCAAACACAAGCAACTCAGCCAGCAGCACAGCCTGTCTCTCAACAAACAACACAACCACAACCTTCACCAAAAAAATCAAAATGGTGGCTTTGGGTCATAATAATTTTTGGGATTCTTGTTGTTCTCGGAGCTATAGCTTATTTTATATTTAGATAAGTTATATTAAAGATTTAAAAACTCTTTTTGTTTTTTTTGCCTTATGAAGCCAAAACTTCACAGAAAAGTTTTGAGTAACGGCATGGTTGTTCTTTTTGAGAAAAGAGCTCTTCCGACAATAAGTGTTGCTTTTGCAGTGCGTCACGGAAGTATAAATGAGTCTTTTTCTGAAAAAGGAATCTCTCATTTTATAGAGCATTTGATTTACAAAGGAACTCCTAAAAGAAGCTCACGGCAGATTGCAATTGAAATTGAAAGAAAAGGGGGAGAGTTAAATGGGTTTACTTCTGAGACAACGACGGCTTTCCACTGCAAAATGCCGAGCAGACATTTAAAAACAGCCCTCAAAGTTTTGGGCGATATTGTTAAAAATCCAAAGTTTGACGCTGAAGATATTGAGAAAGAGAGGCAAGTGATTTTTGAAGAAATAAAACTTTACAGGGACAGCCCTCAGCACTATGTTACCCAGGAAATACACAGAAATCTTTACAAGGGTCATTTCAGAATTCCTGTGATTGGAACACTTAAATCTATGAATTCTATAAACAGGGAAAAATTGGTTAAAAAGTTCGAAGAAGTCTATAATCCAAATAATATCATTCTCTGTGTTGTAGGTGATGCTGATTTTAAAAAGGTTATAAAGTTTGCAAAAAAGAACTTTGGAAAAGAAAAAGGAAAAATAAGAAAAAAGAAGGTTGAGAAGCAAAACAAATCAACAACAGAAAAAAGAAAGGGAATAGATCAGGCAAATCTTATTTTTGCTTACCATGTTCCTGGTTTGAATGACAAAAAAAGTTATGCATCCTTTGTTTTGAATGTTTTAATGGCAGGGGGGATGTCTTCAAGGCTTTTTAATGAAATAAGGGAAAAAAGAAATCTTGCATATGTTGTTAAGGGAGCCTCGGATATTAACAGGGATTTTGCGTATAATAGCATATATGTGGGAACAAAAAAAGAAAATATTGAAAAAATAAAAAAGATTATCTTGGAAGAGTTTGAAAAAGTTTCAGAAGAGCTTGATGAGTCTGAGTTGGGCCAGGTTAAAGAACAAATTATTGGGAATCACCAGATTGCTATTGAAGATTCACATATTCAAATGGAAAATCTCCTTATACATGAAGTTAACGGAAACGCAAAACGTGCTTACGAATTTGAGAAAAATATCAGGTCTGTAAAACTTAAAGATGTAAAAGAGCTTGCAAAAATTCCCTTAAAAAAATATAGTTTTTTCTCTCTGGTGCCCGGATAAATTATAATAATTAAAATTAAAAAAGATTATTGAAAAATTTATAAGTAAGGGGGACTTAGAAACAAAAAATGAGGTTAAAATGAACATAAAGCTGAAATTACTTATCCTATCAGATGTTCTGATTTTGAGCAGCTTTGGATTAATCGCGCCGATATTTGCTATTTTTATTATTGGACTAGAAGGAGGGAGCATTGTCAGTGCTGGTTTAGCAACAACAACTTTCTTGGTTGTGAAGGCTTCTTTTCAACTACCTCTGTCAAAGTATTTTCTGGATAAGAACAAACACAAAACACGGCTTTTGCTTTTCGGGACTTTTCTTATACTTCTTGTCCCTTTTATTTATTTTTTTGCGAACCATGTCAATACCATATTTATTGCGCAGGCAGTTTATGGACTTGGAACCGCTCTTGCTTATCCTGCGTGGTTCAGTCTTTTTACAATTTATATGGACAAGAGGCACAGAGGATTTGAGTATGCAATATGGAGTACCGGAGTTGGGCTTGGGACAGCGTTGGCAGCTTATTTAGGAGCTCAGGCTGAGGAATTTTTAGGATTTAGATATCTTTTCTTTTTTGTCGGTGGGATTGCTCTTTTGGGTTTCCTGCTTTTGATTTCACTTGATAGGATAGACGGAAGAGACTTCAGAAAAGAAGAGAGGCGGGAGAAAAAGAGAGAAAGGGAAAGAATGAAAAGGAAGAAAGAAATGGAAAAATTAAGGAGAAGGCACCAGAGGGAAAGAATGAAAAGGAAGAAAGAAATGGAAAAATTAAAGAAGAAAAGCTAACTAAAGTCATAAAATGAGAATTTTTATTTCTATAGACGTCCCTAAAGAAGTTCGGAAAGAAATTGAGAAGATACAAGCAAAACTTCCTAAATTTAAAGGAAAGAAAACAGAGCCAGAGAATCTACATTTGACTTTAAAATTTCTTGGGGAAATCGACGATAGAAAGGTTGAAGAAGTTAAAGAAAGATTAAAAGAAATTAAATATGGTTCTTTTGAAGCTGAGATTGATTCTATAGGGTTTTTTGATAATAGAAAATCAAGCAGATATAAACAACAGATAATTATATGGCTTCATATGAAAAATTGCAAGAAACTACAGAAAAAAATAGATGATGCTCTTAAATGCTTATTTAAACCTGAAAAGAGATTTATGAGTCATTTAACCATCGCACGAGTAAAAAAAATTAGCAATAAAAAATTCTTTTTGGAAAAATTAAAACAAATTAAAATTTCTAATTTAAAATTTAATATTAATTCTTTTCATTTAATGCAATCAAAACTTTTTAAAAAAGGTCCTAAATATTCTGTTATTGAAAAATATACTCCTGTTTAATATTTTTCCTTTATAATTTTAAAGACTTCTGCCTTTTTCCCCAGAACCTCCTGTAGTTTAGATTCAGGAGCATTAATCACGCCCTTTATTGTCCTGAATTTTTCCAGAAGTTTTCTTGCGGTTTTTGGCCCTATTCCTGGAAAGCCTTCTAGAATAAATTGCATTCTCTCTTTTTTATCCAGTGATTTCTTATTTACGTTTAACGGAATTTCTCTTGGTCTTTTTCTTGCGAGAACAGAGAGAAATCTTGCAGTGTCTGCATAGTCTTTTGTAAAGATTATAGGAACTTTGTGTTTAAGAAGGATTGAAAGAAGAAATCCGCGGATTGAATTCGGATGCATTCCTGTTTCGTCTTTAGAACATCTATCTGAATACAATTCCTGTTCGTCAATTCCCTCTACAATAAGAAGCCTATTCTTGTATTGCCCTAGTTCTTCAAGCTGATTTAAAAGCCTTCTGCTAATCATTGAGCTTATGAAGTCTGAAATTGTTTTTCTTTCAACAGCGACTCCCTGGACAATATAATCTGCAACTTTCAGATGTTTTATTTCAGGTTCTATCCCAAGAGAAACAAGTTCTGAAATCACAAGAGAATTTTTCTCTCTAAAATCCACAGTTATTTTCAGTATTTCTTTTGTGCCCCTCGACTTGGAAGCGGTTTTTGAGAAAATATCAAAAATAGGTTTTAACTTTACCATTTTAATTTTTTGTTTTATCTGTTCCTAAATTTATTCTTTAGACATTTATAGTGTTTTTTGCTTTTCAGCTTTTATCTTTTTTGAAAGAGCTTCTTTTATAGATTTGATTGCAGAATGCATCTTTTTCTCTTTTAATTTTGATATGTAAAAGTAGGCTTCGTCTCTTGTATCTTTTGTAATGAGAATTATCAATTTTCCTTTTTTTAATCTGGCTGTTCTTCCTGCTCTTTGTATTGCCCTGATTGCACTTGGCACAGGCTCGTAGAAGATAACAGTATTAACCTCTGGAATGTCCAGACCTTCTTCACCTATAGAGGTTGCGACAAGAGTATTTATTTCGCCTGAACGAAATTTATCAAGAATTTTTTTCTGCTCTTTTTGGTTCATTCCCGGAACTTTTTCCATCCCTTTGATATCTTTATAAGCTTCAGAATTTTTAGGTTTTGAGCCTGTTCTTGTTCCCTGGCCCACAAAAATGTTTGGATTCACTTCCTCAATTTTTTCAATGCTTTCTTTTATTTTTCTGGCGGTGTCTCTGAATTGAGTGAAAATAATCACTTTGAATCCCTTGTTTTTTCTCTCCTCTTTTTCTTTTATTATTATTTCTGTAAGAATCAGAATCTTGGGATGCTCTATGCCTTTTTCAAGAAGTTCATTTGATTTTACAAATGCATAATTAAATTCTGGTTTTGAAACAAGTCTGATTACTCCTTTGCTTTCTTTTTTTGCAGCTTTCCTGAATAATTCTTTGAGGTATTTATTGAATCCAAAAAGCGTCTGTGTTTCGAGAAGTCCGAGAGCGTGCTGTATTTTTATTGCTTGGGCGCAAGCACTTGATGCGAGAAGCATGTTGTAGTTTTTGTTCCCTTTTGATATAGAAGAAAAAATATTCTTTTGTAATTTCAGAAGCTCTGTTTTTGTAGGTCTGCCAAAAAAAACTTTCCTGTTTCGTAGCTCACAAATATATTCATGAAAAAGTTTTAATAAAGAAGTTCTTATTTTTACAAATTCAGGAGAAAGTCTGAGAGATATTTTTTCAAACTTTAATTCTTGTAAATAGGATTTTACATCAGGGCTTTCCCTTGTTCTTAATTCCACAGCTTCTATGGAGAGATTGTTGCATATTTCATTTATTCTCTTTTTCTCACTTCCAGGAGAGGCAGTTAATCCAATAATCCTAGGATGAAAGGATTGTTCCATGTATTTTTTTGCAACATAAGTATAATCATAACTTTTTACACATCTGTGGGCCTCGTCTTCAATAAGCAGACACACATCTTTTAATTCATAACTTCTCTTCTTTAAGTCATTGGCAATGCACTGAGGGGTTGAAAAAATTATATCTGCTTTTTGCCAGATTTCTTTCCTCTTTTTAGGGTTGACATAGCCTGTGAATAATTGCATTTCTCCAAAAAGTTCTGGAAGATGCTTTTTAAAATAGTTCAGGTGTTGTTCTGCAAGAGGTTTTGTAGGTGCCAGAAAAACAACTCTTTCTCCAGGAAAAGCCTTCATTCTTTCAATAGAGAGCATAAGAGCTATAAGTGTCTTGCCTAATCCTGTAGGGAGCACGACCAAGCAGTTTTTTTCTGTGCATGTTTTTAAAATGCCCTCCTGATATTCCCGAGGGAGGATATTTTCCAAAAATCTTGAAGACTTCATAAATTAAGAAGGATACTGTTATTATAAAAAGTTTCTTGTGTTAACTTTTTACTTTTTTATTATATAAAATACCAAGACAGCAGAAAACAAAACAAGTAACAGACCAATGAATGGAAGAATATCAAAAGAAGCATTATCATTCAAAATCACATTACCCATCATTCCCTTATTCAAAAGAAGAAAGCCTGCTGTAAGAGAAACAAATGCAAATATTCCCATTGTTTTTTTTATCTTTAGTTTGCTTCCTTTTTCCATGATTTTCTGAAGTAAATCAGGTTTAAATGTTTTTTGCTGCTTTGATTATATCAGAAGAAGAACATATCCCATCCCGATTAACACTAATGCAGCGAGGAAACTCCAAAGTATTCGGCTTCCAAAGAAGATTTTGTTTCCATCAAGGTCAGAAAGAGGAAGTATGTTAAAAAAAGCAAAATAAATATTCATTCTTGCGAGTTCTGAAAAACCAATCAAGTAGCCTACAACCGCAAAAACAAGATTTGCGGCGATACCTGTTGCAGCAATCCATCCTATATGCTCTTCAGTCATTTCAGAATATGAGTAAAGTCCGTGGCGTTTTGCCGCCCTGTAGATTTTTGGCTTTACATCAAAAACTAAAGAAGCCATCCATACAAAATTTCCGAGAGTGATAAGAGAAGTTATTATTGGAAAAAAGATGCCTGCCTGAAAAGGTTTTTTAAAATACTTATGAGCCTTAAATCCATACCTCTTTACCTGCCATGTCCTAATATCTATTTCTGAATCCAGATAAAAGCTCGTAATTTTTTTTGCAATGTTGTTTATGAAAATAGTGAGGAATACTGCCAGAAAGATATAAAGAAAAACAGACACATTCCTGAACAATCCAAATACAAGAGTAATAACAAGAATTACTGCCAACAATGAATAAATTTCCTTAAGATTGAACATTTTAATTTACTTAATTTCTTTATTTTATTAGGTATGAATTTCTTATAAAGTTTATTATGTTGAAGTTTTAGCTTTTTTTAGTTTTATGCTAATTAATCAATGTTTACTTAATCACGGAAAAGTATTTAAATAATCTCAAATAAAGATTAGTATGCACGTGAAAAAAATATCAGAGGTAATAGGTTCTGAGGTTTATACTGATTCGGGAGATTATTTTGGAGAGGTTGAAGAGGCAAATCTTCAGGAGAACAAAATTGATGGCTGGAGAATAGGGGTTAGTGGCGGAGTCACATCTCTTGTTGGCGGTGCTCGCGGTGTAATAATCCCTCATCAGTTTGTAAAGGCAATCAGCGATATTTTTATTATAAATAGGTCTGTCCTGCCAAGTCCTGGTTCTGAACCTGAGGAAGTAATTTCCGAAGAATCAGAGTGAATATTTATTGGAGTAAATTTTTAAGAATTCTTATTTGTTAACTTTTATAATGTTTTAAGTATCTTTTAACTCATCCAAACAAAAAACAATATAATACATTCCCAGAAAATTTAAATACTATAAAATCAATCTATAACATTATAATAATTATAAAAAATGGTTGAAGAAACAATTTTACAGCATTGGATTTTTACAAGGTTTGCCTTGCCATTCCTTCTTATATTCTTTATAACTTACGGGATTCTTATAAAATCTAAAGTTTTGGGGGATAAAACGCAGTTAAATGCTCTTGTTGCATTTATTATCGGATTGATTTTTGTTGCAGCGACTTCTCCAGTGTTAGTGGTTTCGAATTTAATTCTCTTTTTGACAGTTGCTATTGTTGTCATGTTCATAGGACTTTTACTCTGGGGATTTATTGCAGGTGATAAAGGTTTGAAATTTGAGGACGCCCCAAAAAGCCTGAAACTTTTCATAGGTGTTGCTATTGGTGTTGCTGTTTTGATTGCCTTGCTTTGGGCAATGGGACAAGGTCAGACTTTCTTTGCGGGCATTTTTGGCTTTCTTTTTGGACAGGAATGGAGCGCAACCTTCTGGACAAATGCAGCGTTTATTATAGTAATCATTATTGCTCTTGCATTAGTTTTGAAAAACACTAAATAACAAAAGTGATTGGTTTTATTCTTAAATCTTTTTTAATTTTTTAGAACAATCCTTTTCTATGTTCTTCAACGAATATAACATATCTGCGAAACATATTTAAACAATCTTAACTAAATTTTTATATGCTTGAACAAATCTTTACATTACAGTGGGGCGGCTTTTACGGAGGGGATGTTGGGTCTCTTCTTTCTTACTGGGAACAGATTGGATTTTTTAGTTATATTCTGCCTTTTCTTTTGATCTTTGCACTTGTATTTGGGATTTTAACAAGAGTGAAAGTTTTTGATAATAAGTCAATTAATGGGGTTATTGCCCTTGTTATAGGTCTTTTGGCTCTTCAGTTTAATTTTGTTCCAATGTTTTTTTCAGAAATTTTTCCAAGACTTGGTGTAGGTCTTGCTGTAATTCTTGCGATACTTATTCTAGCAGGTCTTTTCCTTGACCCAAAAAATAAGGTTCAGAATTATGTTCTTTTGGGGATAGGAGCTGTTATTTTTATTGTTGTTCTTGTCCAGACTTTTGGATGGCTTGGATGGAGCAACTCTTATTTGTGGAATTATAATTGGTCTCAAATTGCTGCCGTGGCTATTGTTATTATTATTATAACAATAATTTGGTCAAGCATTGGAGAAAGGAAGAAGATAGAACTTCCAGAGCATAACCCTATTTTGTTTGCACCTTATAAAGGAAGCTGAGAAGAAAAATAATAAATTAGAATTTCTTTAAAATTAATTACTTCTTCTTTGATTTCTTTTTCTTCTTAGACGATTTGTGGGTGACTGTTACTTTTTTTTCAATTTTATGGTGTGTGGGAAGATGCGCAGAGTGTTTGTATTTTTTTTCTTCTGCCTTGTCTGCCAAAGTGTTCACAACCTTTCCAAAAGATTCCTGCATCATAGACATTTCTTTCTTAACTCCCTCGATGCCACGACCGTAGGACCCGATTTTTTCAAGTATTTCTGCTTGTAATGCATCTATGTTAAATTCTATCCTTTTTAGCCTGTCTGAGAGATTATCAATTTTCGTTTGCATGAGAACCTTAAATTCATTTAAATCTTCAAGTTGTTTTTGTATTATTTTTGTTTTTTCAGAGAAAACTTGTTCTGCGATTTCAATCATGGTATCTGTATTTCCAGCACCTTGAGGAGCATATCCTGAGTAATCTGTGCCATCATAGCCCTCATACCCTCCCATATCTCCCTGAGGATAGCTTCCTGCTTCATATTGCTGCTGAGAAGGGTATTGGGGGTATTGTCCTTGTTCCTGTACCTGAGATGGCGGCATTGGTTGTGGTATATATTCCCCAGAAGTTCCAGCCCTATATTCTCCTTCTTCATATACCTCTTTATGCATAGGTCCAAATTTTTTCCGGTATTTTTGAGAGCCTGAAGGAGATGGAGGGGGCATTAAATCTTCATCTGAAATTGAACCCTCTGTCGGAAGAGTCTCTGTTTCTTCAGGGGGCATCATAGAAGGCGTCATTTCCTCATTTCCTCCTTGGTAATTTGTTGTTGTGTTTGTTTCTTCTGAAGAAACAGCCTCTTTTATTTTCGCCTGGCTTAATGCATTATTTATCTCTTTTGGGGGAATTCCCTGCTCTTTAAGCTTTCCAGTAATATCCTGATCTGAAAGGCCTTTTCCCCTAAGTTCCATTACTTGTTCTAAAACACCCATTTTTACTTTGGAAATTATTATTTAATTATTCTTTTATTTTTTTAAATCTTTTTTTCTAACAAATTCTAAGGGCTGAAACATTTTCGCCTGTTTTGACAATATTTCGAGATCCTCTTTTCTTGCAAATTTTGAAAATTCTGTTGAAGCCGTTTCCAAAAATGAGATAAGACGCTCCATATTTCTTTTCATTATCTCAAGTTCTTTTTTTATCTCAAGCAGGTCAGAATTTGTTTTTTCCTTTATTTCAACGAGATTTTGCCCTATGAGAAGCAATCTGTCTTTTAACATCCTGTTTTTTTCTTCAAGGTCTCTTATTTTTGTGTTAATGTCCGGGAGATACTGATTTTCATATCCTCCACGCTCTTCTGCCATGAAAAATTAAAGTCATAGCGGTTTAAATTTGTTTGTGTTATAAAAATAAAATAAAATTTATTTATCTTTCTTTTATTAATATTCCAAAATATTCTTTTTTACACAAAAAATCTTTAAACTTCAATCCTTTTATTTTTAGAGATTATTTTTTACCAAAATGGCAAAAGCTAAAAAAGAGGGAGGGGTTGAAGAAAGTCAGATTCGGGCAGGAGAAAGGCCCAGATACTCTTTTGAAATAAAAAGAGAAGGTGGAGAAGATGCCCTTTACATGAATTATTTAGGAGCTCCTTTTGTTCCTAGTTTGGCAGATTACCCAGAGGTTATGGAGAGGACAATTGACGCCCTTATTGAAAATCCAAATGTTTCAAGAATTGTTTATGTGCAGCAGAAAAATTATAATTATGATTTTAAGGAAACAACTTATCTCTTGGAGATTTCACATCTTTATACGTATCTGATGCACCAGGAAAAGATTTTATCAAAAGAAAAATTGGCTCCTGGAAATGAAAATTTTTTCCCAAAAAGATACAACGATATTTTTTCTTTTCTTTTGCTTTTGAAAAGAGACCCTCTTGCAGCCTATTTTGAATTAAAAAAGCTCATTTTCCAGGCGCGGATACTTTTTGAAAAACTTGGGGAATCTTATAAGTCTGCTCAATCAGCGTATATTGGTGTTCTTGAAAAAATTCTTGGAATGATAAATAAAACAAGTCTTGTTAGAGATGCCTTTCCTTATCTCGATGATTACAGGAAAGGGAACAGGGAAATTTACAATAAGCTTTTCAAGCCAGATGTTATACCTAATTTCACTTTTACTAGACTTATCTCAGATATTCCTGAAGAAGCAGAGATAGTTGACCAGTATGAAATTTCTGGTGATGAGGATAAAAATGATGTTTCTGTTGTCACAATCTTAAAAAAGAAAAACGATTCTAAATTTTTATATCACATCGTGCCTCCTGAGAATTCTTTAAGTGAGGACCATAATATGTTGTTGAATCTGGCTAGGGGCGTTCTGATTGAGCATCAGCCAAAGGCAGAAGAGTTTACAGACACTGAGAGAACAAGGCAGGTTTTTTTTAACATTTCAAAAGACCTTTTACAGGACCTTTCACAAAGCAAGAAAATTAAAGTGAGTTACTCTGAAATAAACAAGCTTGCAATAATTCTTGTCAGGCACACGATTGGCTTCGGTCTTCTCGAGGTTCTTTTGCAGGATAAGAATCTTCAGGATATTTCTCTTAATGCTCCAATTTCAATGATTCCTGTTTTTGTAAGGCACCAGGAATTTGATGAGTGCATAACAAACATTCTTCCAAGCCAGGAAGATGTAGATTCATGGGCTGCGAAATTCAGGCTTGTTTCCGGCAGGCCTCTGGATGAGGCAAATCCTATTCTTGATACTCAGCTTGAAATAGGAAAAATCCGTGCCAGAATAGCAATTATTCAAAGACCTTTAAGCCCTGATGGCCTGGCTTATGCTGTCAGAAGGCATAGAGAAGAGCCATGGACTTTTCCTCTTTTTGTTCAGAACAAAATGATAAATCCTCTGGCTGCAGGACTTATGAGTTTTTTGGCTGATGGTTCAAGGACAATGCTTATTGCAGGGACAAGAAGCTCTGGTAAAACAAGCCTTCTTGGAAGCTTAATGCTTGAGATACTTCCAAAATACAGAATAATTGTTATTGAGGATTCTCTGGAATTGCCTGTTGAATCGTTGAGAAAATTGAAGTATGATATTTTAAGAATGAAGGTTCGTTCTGCTCTTCTTAAGACAACTACAGAAGTGTCTGCAGATGACGGAATAAGAACGAGTTTAAGACTTGGAGACAGCTGTTTAATTATTGGTGAAGTGAGAAGCGTTGAGGCTCAGGCTCTTTATGAAGCTATGAGAGTTGGTGCACTTGCAAATGTTGTCGCAGGAACAATTCACGGAGCCTCTCCTTATGGTGTTTTTGACCGTGTTGTTAATGACCTTGATGTGCCTGCCACAAGTTTCAAGGCTACAGATATTATAGCAGTTGCAAATCCGATAAAAACTCCTGATGGCCTGCATTCTTTTAAGAGGCTTGTCCAGATTTCAGAAGTGAGAAAGCACTGGCAGAAAGACCCTTTGGAGGAAAAAGGCTTTGTGGACCTGATGAAATACAATGTTGAAACTGACCAGCTAGAGCCGACAGAAGATTTAATCAACGGAGACAGTGAGGTTATCAAAGATGTTGCATCCAATGTCAAAGGCTGGGCTGGTGACTGGGACGCTGTCTGGGATAACGTTCTTTTAAGAGCAAAGATAAAAGAAGAACTTGTGAAAACAGCTGAAAGGATGAAAAATTTTCAGATTCTTGAGTCAGAGTTTAGCACCCAATCAAATCAGGCTTTTCACAGGATTTCTGATGAAGTCCGGAAAGAAGTTGGCTTGCCTGTTAGCGAAAAAGTTTTTCCTGCGTGGCAGAAGTGGCTGAATCAGGAAATCAAGAAGCGAAAATTGTAAATATTTATTAATCTAGATTCCTTAAGTGGTTCATGGATTGGTTTACTATTCATTTTATAATTTTGTACGCAGTTTTATACGGGGCAACCATGAAAATTGCAGACCTCCTTAACGAACACGGATTAAAATGGTTTAAGGGATTAGATATTCTTTTTGGTTTTTTATGGGGGATTTTTGGAATTTTCTTGATAATAAGTAATGTTTATGTTGCAAATGTTCTTTTGGCAATGGTTCTTGCATTTATCATTAGAATGCGTATTGATTATTTGAATCATGCAATAGCCACTCTTGTGATTATAATTTCATTTTTATCTTATAGCTTATTTGAGCCAAAAATATTTTTTATTTTCTTAGGAGTTTTCATAATTTTTGGTTCGATAAAAGACTATCTTGGTGATAAATTAAAGAGTAAGGGGGTTTTCCAAATAATATCTGAATCTGGTTGGTATTATGTTATTCCCACTTTGATCTATGCTTTAGTTACTTCTCGATGGATTGTCTTTTATGTTTTTACCACCTATATTATTTCCTATGATCTTGTGAAATATGTTTGGGAGAAATAATCCCAAAATTTATTAACTAAATTTAACTACTTCTTTTAGATAAAAATAATTAGTTCCGCAATTAAAAAAAGAGGAGAAAATGCCTGCATCTGATAAAGACGTTAAGGATATTTTAAAGAAATACGGGAGAAAAATAGAAGAAAGAATTTCAACGACTTCTGCATCTGGTGGGATAAAGAAAGATTACAGCCAGGAATATACGAGGTTTAAAGAAGAAATGGCTCCTGAGATTTCGAAATATGAGAAATGGTGCAAAAGTCTTGGCAGCATGATTAAGCTGAAGTTTTCTGAAAAAGATACTTTAGAGATAAAGAAAAGTATTGAAACAGCTAATCTTGACCTTGAGCCATGGCAGCCTTTGAATCTGAGTGTTATGGCTTTTATCAGCATTTTTTTCCTGGGGCTTTTAATTTCTGTTGCAGTTGTTTTTATCCACGGAAACTTAAACGCTTTTCCCTTCTTATTTTTCTTTCTCACAATTATTTTTTCATTATTTGTTTTTTATTTTATGAAGGCTTATCCAGCAAGACTTGCGAATAAATGGCGTTTGAAAGCTTCAAGTCAGATGGTCCCTGCTATTTTGTATGTAGTTGTTTATATGAGGCACACGCCTAATTTAGAAAGAGCTATTGCTTTTGCAGCTGAACATTTGCAGTATCCCCTGGCACTTGACCTGAAAAAAGTTTTTTATGATGTCCAGGTTGGGAGATATTCCACTATAAAAGAAAGTCTTGATAAATATCTTGATAGATGGAGGGATTACTCTGTTGAGTTTATTGAATCATTCCATCTTATAGAAAGTAGCTTGTATGAGCCAGAGGAGACCAGAAGAATTCAGACTCTGGAGAAAGCTCTGAAGGTTGTTCTCGATGGTGTTTACGACAAGATGTTAAAATTCACGCATAATGTGAAAAGTCCTTTGACCAGTATTTACATGCTTGGGATTGTTTTGCCGACACTTGGTCTTGCTCTTCTGCCTTTGGCAACTGCAATGCTTGGAGGACTTCTGACGTGGATCCACGTTCTTATCCTTTTCAATATGATTATTCCCTTTTTTGTTTTTTATCTCACTGACAAAGTGGTTTTTTTAAGACCAGGCGGACATGGAGAGGCTTCTTTGCTTGAGAGAAATCCCTTATATTATAAATACAAAAGTAAAGCACCTTATTTTAAGGCATTTTTTATTACACTTCCTTTTCTTATCCTCGGTTTTTTGCCGTTGATATTTCAGTACACCCCTTTTCCAGAAATGGTTGGTCTGCAGAAAGATTACACTTTTTCAGAAATTGGACTTGGGTTTTTTGGTGATGGCAGCTTTTTTGGTTTTATGGACACAGCTACAGGGGCTAAAGGACCTTTTGGAACAGGCGCATTAATTCTAAGTATGTTTATCCCTCTAGGGATTGCAATGTTTTTTTCAATAGCATTTAAAGCCAGGACAAAAGAGCTGATTGTTGAAAGAGAGAAAACTAAGCAGCTTGAACTTGAGTTTAATAATTCCTTGTTCCAGATAGGAAACAGAGTAGGAAATGGCGTCCCGCCTGAACTTGTTTTTGGGAAAGTTGCAGAATCTTCTAAAGGACTGCGAACAGAGGACTTTTTCAGAAAAGTTAATTACAATATAAGGCAAATGGGCATGAGTGTTGAAAAAGCTATTTTTGACTCGAGAAGAGGAGCAATCATTCATTATCCTTCTGAGCTGATATCCATAAGTATGAAAATTCTTGTTGAGTCTGCAAAAAAAGGATTGAAAATCGCGGCAGTCAGCATGATGAGCATTTCAGAATACGTTAAAAATATTCACAAAATTACTGCCAGACTCAGAGATATGCTTGCAGAAGTCATTTCTGATATGAAGTCAAATATGAACTTCCTTGCTCCGTTGCTTGCAGGAGTTGTTGTTGGTCTGGCTACAATGATCACTGAAATTCTGGCAAAGCTAAGAATAACAGGACTTCAAGAAGAGGGTGCAGAAGCTGCGTTGGGCGGTCTTGGAAACTTAATGGATATCTTTGAAGTTACTCAGATGATCCCCCCCTATTTTCTTCAGATTATTATTGGCATTTATCTCATCCAAATAATTTTTATTTTAACAAGAACTCTTGTAATAGTGGAGTCTGGCGATGACAAACTTCAGACAACAAACATTTTGGGAAGGAACTTTACTTCCGGAATAGTACTTTATTTTATAACAGCTCTTTTTGCAACAATTGCTTTGTTCATACTGACCAGCATTGTTATTGGAGGGCTGGTTTAATTAAGAGATAATTTAGTTAAATTTATTAAATAGGGTTTGCTTTTTCTGTTATGAATTGTTTTATGTATTTTATTAAAAGAGAGGCTGAGAAAATGATTTTCAAGAAAATGAAGCGCGGGATTATATCAGAATATCTTCCGTGGATTTTAATTGCTGTTGCAGTCCTTGTTATCTTAATGATTACAATTTTTATTTTAAGGGGAAGGGGGGTTTCCCTCGTGGACAATCTGAAGAACTTGTTAAGATAAACTTTTAATAAACAAAAATGGAACTAACTATAGGAACTCTGATAAAAATAATTATAGGTGTTCTGGTTTTTATAGTTGTAATTATAGGTGTTTACTTTTTTTTCAGGAATTATGTCATTGAATTTTTTAAGGAAGGAAATCAGACAGCAGGGATTATTTTAAGTCTGATAAAATACTAAAAAATAAAATGGATAAAAGAGGTTTTTTACTCGCAGAAGAGACTTTGAAGATAATACTCGCAGTGATTTCAATCGGTTTTTTGGCATATCTGCTTTTTTCTATTTATTCAGTAAGAAGAGAATCAAGAGATTTAGAACTTGCAAAGTCGTCTCTGGAGCATTTAATTAAAGAAATTGATGTAGGGGCAACAGAAGTTGATATTTATAATCCAGCGGATTCTTGGTGGTATGTTGTTTCATGGCCTATCATAGGAGAAAAACCACTCTATTGTGAGAATATTGGATGGGAAAAATGTCTCTGTATTTGTAAGTTTTCTACTGCTCAGATGGTTTCCCCCTCTAAGTTAAGCAGCCTTTGCGACAATAAAGGCGTTTGCATGGAAAGTTCTGCTTATGTTAATAATAACGGAGACTTCTACATTTGGATTGAAAAAGCACCTCTTACATTAAAAATAAATAATGAAAGGGAGATATCTAAAAAAGAATAAAAATGGACACAGAGGTTTTGATAAGATATTTAATATGGATTGTATTTTTCGCGGTAGCGCTTGCAGGACTTTATTTCATGTTAAAAAAGTTTGGGTTGATTGGATTTTAACCAAGCAAAAATCAGATGAAAATCAGAAAAATAAAAGAAAAGAATATTGGGAAAAAAGGAGAGATTACAACAAAGCAGTTAGTTACAATAATTGTTCTTATAGTGAGCTTTATTGTTGTTTTATTCCTGCTTTTCAGGCTGAATCTGGGTGAAACATCAAATAAAGAGATATGTCATAATTCTATTGTTTTGAGAGGCCAGGCAGGGATTATTTCAGGACCTCTTAACTGCAGGACAAATTACCTCTGTATTTCAGGAGGTGAAAAGTGTGGTGGAATAACTCCTACAGAGACAATAAATGTTGACCCAAAGAATAAAGAAGAAATAATGAAGGCTCTTGCAGAAGAAATGGCTGACTGCTGGTGGATGTTTGGCGAGGGAGAAGTAAGTTATGTTGACAGAAATGCATTTAATGATGTTGCCTGCTCAATATGCTCAATAGTTGAATTTGATAAAAAAGTCAAAGAAGGAGTTAAACCGATTGAATACAGAGATTTTTATGATTATCTGAGAATCACTTCTAAATCAGACTCACAAACATATCTTCAGTATCTTTATGATGTAAACTCTTTAGAGAATCTTGAGGAAGGATTTAATCAGACTTTTGGTGATGTTTTGGATGAAACTCTTGACTCTGAAAAAAATTATGTTATCTTAACCGGAATGTCAAAAGGAATCTTTTTTACTCGTTGGAAAAGCAGACATGTTCCAGTTGTGATAATAGAAAGAAAAACTGAAAATTTTGATAAAGTAGGGTGTGACACATTCTTAACAAAAGCATAAACTAATACTAAAAGATTAATAATAAAATGAGAAGCTCGGGGAAAAATAAACTTTGGAACAAACGTGGCAACATATTGACTGAGAATATTATTTTTATTATTCTGAATCTTGTTTTTCTTTCAATTTTGATTGTGTTTCTGTTTTCTAAAATGGGTGCTGCTGCTGTTTTGGAAGAGATGCACGCAAAACAAATAGCTCTTATGATTAGTGCTGCAGAGCCGGGAATGACAATTCATCTTGAAATGGAAAAAGCAGTAAATATCGTAAAGAAAGAAGGCAGAAATCTTAATGACGTCATAATTATCAAAGACAACGTCGTAACTGTCCAGCTTCGCGAGAAAGGAGGAGCTTCTTATAGTTTTTTTAATGATGTTAATGTAAGCGCAAATTTTGATACTTCAACTAATAAAGGGTATTTTTTTGTGGTAGATGAAAATGAATAAAAAAGGAGACAAGTTAATTTCAGTGTATTGGTTCGCGATACTTTTCATAGTGGCAGGAGGAATTGTTTACATGGTTAGTGCTTTTTACGGGAAGCCTTACGATGTCAGGGAAGCTGAAGCAGATATTTTAACAACAAAAATTGCGAGATGCATCTCTGAGGCGGGTTATTTAAAAGAAGGAGTTCTAACAGAGAATTTCAGGGAAAACTTTGCAGAGATTTGCATGATTAATTTTCAGGTTGAGGATGTTTACGGCTGGAGAGAGCGCGGGCAGTATTATGTTGAAGTTGAGTTTCTTGACTTTGATACAAAGCAGAAGGTTTTTGAAATTTCTGAAGGAAATGAAGGATTAAAGCCAGATTGTGAACTTGAAGGAGAAACTCTTCCAGTATGTATTGAGAGGAGATTTTATTCCATAGATGAAAATGGAAACCAGTATCAAATAAATATGCTTTCAGTTGTAAGGAAAACAGAAAAAAATGTCCAGTAATTTTATTAATAAAGAACACAGAAAAAAAGGCCAGGTTGGTGAAACAGTTACATGGATAGTTGCTACAGTAATAATTATTGTGATTTTGCTTCTTTCAATTTCTGTTGCCGTTACTGATATCTTTGATTTTAAGAAATTTAATTATATGAAAAAGACAGACGTCTTAGCTTCAAAATCTTTTTTTTCATACCTTTTAACAGAATCTGAAGGGGGAACCAGTGTTTACAAGCAACTTGGGGCTGAAGATAATCTTAATGAGTTTAATGGAGTGCTGGCTGAGAAAATTTTTAAAAAATTTTATGGAGATGAATATGTACATGTATGGATAGGGATTCAGGACACTTCTGAATGGCAAGGGCCTGGAAGTGATTTGGGTTTTTTAAAGAACGATTATTTTGGAGGTGAAGCTTCAAGGGAATTTCTAAATTTTGTTGGAGAAACCTTTAACGCTGGGGGGATTATTCCCTTAAATAAAAATAAAAATAAAAATATAATCTTATTTTTAAGTAAATTATAATCCAAAGAAAATGAAAAACATAATAAAAAATAAGAGAGGGGATATTCCAATAACAATTCTTGTAATAGGGATTGTGGCAATTTGCATTATGGCAATTTTTAGTTTTTATTTTTCAGATAGTAAAGTAAAAAACGATTTGGGTACTATAGAAATTATTGAGAGGGCTGTGTATATGAAAGAAAAGATTTCATTCTACAGAAATCTTGGCTTTAGCGAGGAAGAAATTGCTGAAGAATTTAGAATTAAAGAAGAGAATATGGGGGGTTTTAGTTTTAAATATATCACTCTCAGCCAGGAAGGAGTATCTGTGAGGTATGATCTTGAAATTAAAAAACTACAGCCTTAGAAAAATTACTTTAATAAACCTCCTGAATAAAAACATTTTTAAACAAAATAACCTTAAAAGTAATATGAATAAAAGAAGTGATTCTTTTTTGAAGAATGTTAAAGGACAAGGATTAAGCACAAATGCTATTATCCTCATAATTCTCGGAGTAGTTGTTTTGGCAGTTCTCATCGTCGGTTTCTTTTTCGGATGGCAGACATTGCTTCCCTGGATACAGCAGGATAATGTTGATACAATAATCTCGCAGTGCCAGGTGGCGTGCACCATAGGTAACACTTATGCTTTTTGTGGGCAGGAAAGGACTTTGAAAGCTGGGGGGGAAGAGGTACCCGCAATTACTTGTTATGAACTTTCAAAACCTGATTCAGGTTATGAGATATATGGGATTGACCCCTGCCCACAATTGCAAGCAGAATGTGCTGCATTAGAAGAAGAGCAAGAAGAGGCTGAAGGATAAAATGTATAATGATAAGGGTGGCACAGGGGGATAACCCCTAAAATTTAAAGATTCTTTTTAAAGCAAAGTTGATAAAGTTTATTAATCTGTTTTTCTCTTTTTAAAACATGGATTACGCTGTTCCCCAAAAACGAAAAAAAAGAAAGGATAAGAAAAAAGAAAAGAAAAGGCATCCTTATAAAAAAGGCGGGAGAGAGAGGACGAGAAAAAGTAATAAAAGAGGATAATCCAAAATTTTAAATCACTTAAACTCTACTAATTTGATAATTGACCGGTTATCTTATTTGGAGCCATATTTATAAATATTAATTTTCTTTTTAGCTTATGTTAGAAGTGATTTTCCTTTCTGTTCTGGCAGGCGTCTGGATTGCATTTGCGACATTTCAGGATCTGAAAAACAGAGAAATCGCAAACTGGATTAATTTTAGTCTTTTAATTTTTGCATTAGGGTTTAGATTTTTTTATGGTCTTTTTTTTGACAGCTTCGGATTTTTTTATCAGGGGGTTATAGGATTAGCGATTTTTTTTATAGTCGCAAATCTGCTTTATTACAGCAGGTTTTTTGGTGGCGGGGATTTTAAGCTTTTGATATCTCTCGGTGCTGTCCTGCCGTTTTCAGAAAGTTTTTTAGTTAATATAAAAATTTTTGCAATTTTCTTTTTATTTTTCTTTTTTATCGGAGCTTTTTATACAATTCTGTCCAGCATTTATCTGAGTACATCTAATTTTAAAAAATTCAAAAAAGAATTTTCACATCAGTTAGGTTTGGTAAAAAAGAAGAAGTTTCTCTATTTTGTCTTGTTTTCTGGTCTTGTTATTATGTTCCTTGGATTTTCAGAGCCTGTATTTTTTGCATTAGGAATTCTGATTTTTATCCTGCCGTATCTTTTTGTTTACACAAAAGCAGTTGATGAATCCTGTCTTATAAAAATGGTAGATGCAAAAAATCTTACCGTGGGGGATTTGCTTTACAAAGATGTTAAAGTAGGAAAGAGGGTAATTAAGGCTGGTTGGGACGGATTAAAGGAAAGAGATATAAAACAACTCAGGCAGAAAAATAAAAAGGTTTTAGTCAGATACGGGATTCCTTTTACACCTGTTTTTTTAATTAGTTTTTTGACTTTGGTTTATTTATGGCAGGCTGGTTTATTTGAAGTTCTTTTTGGGTTTTTATGGAATTCTTCTTGGTAGCCAGATTTTTTCTTTTTTGGAATTAATTTTTTTTCTGTTTTCTTTCTTTGTTTTTGGCCTGTTTAATTTTTTTGTTTTGAAAAGAATTTTTTGAAGTTCTGAAAGTTCATCAGGTTTTGCATGGCTTCTTTCAGTAGGTGTTCCATCTTTATATACAGGTATAATGTTTATTATTTCGTGCCCAAACAAATTTGATGAGGAGATTTCAACTTTTTTCGCTTTTAATTTCGCTTTTATTCTTTTACCTACTTCTTTCGCGAGAGAAAATGCTAGAGAAGGTATTTTGTCAGAAGAAGAGACATGTTCCTTAGGAATGATTATTATGTGCCCTTCTGAAAGAGGATTTATTTCAAGGACAGCCAGTGCTTTTTTATTTTCTTCAATTTTATATGAATCAACCTGGCCAGAAACAATAGAGCAGAATACACACTGTTGTTGGACTGATTTAGTGTGTTGGGAAGTTTGGTGAGACTGTGTGTCCAGTCCTGCTACTTTAATATTACTTCTTTTCAAAAATTCTTCAAGCTGTTCAGAGTTCATAGCCAAAATCTGCTGTTTTGCAAATTCTTGTTTTTCTGGGGGAAATCCTTTTTTTATATGCTCAATCATCTGTTTTTTTACAGCTTTTTCTTGTTCAGGAGTTAGCATATTCAAAAAAATGAAAAGTTATTAATAAAATTATGGGTAATAAATTATCTTAATCTCATAAATTCCTAAAATTACCCGATCGCTCTTCTCATGTCAATTACTTCAACAGAGCCAACACCTTTTATTTTTTTCAACTTTCCTTCAAGTTCTTCTAATTCTTTTTCTTCAGGCCAACCAAATAAAACAATCAGTGCTTTTAGACCAAATGCTATTGGCTGGATTTCAGTTTGCGGGCTTCCAGATTCAACTTTTTTCAAAATTTCTCTAACTTTACCTTCAACTTCTTTTATGTCTGTTTCAGGAGAATCAGGCATTACTTTTATTTTTACAGCTACTGTTCCCATGTTTTATCCTGAAAGAGAAAGTTTATAAAATATTAGGTTGGATTTTGATTTGTATATTTTTTATCACAATACTTAAAAATAATGAGTTTTTTGTTCATAAATACAAAATGGATCAAAGTAATTACGAAAGAATTCTTGAAAAAATCTCTAAACTTTCTGGCTTGAAGAAAGAGGAAATTGAAGCCAAGATTGAGGCTAAGAGGTCAAAACTTTCAGGGCTTATCAGTAAAGAAGGGGCTGCGCAGGTAGTTGCTTCTGAGTTGGGGATTTCTTTTGAGGGCGAGAGACTTAAAATTGATGAGCTACTTCCAGGGATGAGAAACGTAAATGTGGTGGGGAAGATTATAAGAATCTCTCCTGTGAGGACGTTTAAGACAAAAAAAGGAGAAGAATCCAAAGTTGTTAATCTCTGGATAGCTGATAAAAGCTCGAATATAAGGGTTGTTTTGTGGGACACAAATCATGTTTCTTTGGTTGAGAAGGGAGAAATTAAGGAGGGAGTTGTTGTTGAAATTAAGAACGGAGCAATGAGGGATAATGAGCTTCATTTGGGAAATTTTTCAGAAGTAAAGATAAGCGACGAAATTTTTAGGGATGATGAAATTGTTACAGAAAAAGTTTCCCATGAAAAAAGAATTTCCGATTTTAAAAAGGGCGAATCTGTTAGTACAAGAGCATTTATTGTTCAGGCTTTTGAGCCCAGGTTTTTTTATGTTTGTTCTGAATGCGGAAAAAAGGTTGAAACAGAAGGAAAAGATTTTGTTTGCAAGACGCATGGAAAAGTTATTCCTAAGAAAAAAGCGGTTATGACTCTTGTTCTTGACGACGGCACAGATTCAATCCGCGCTGTTTTATTTCACGAATCGCTTAAGGGAATTGGGATTGAAGATTCTGAACTTGAAGACCAAGAAGCTATTTCAAAGAAAAAAGAAAATCTTCTTGGGAAAGAAATGTTTTTCTCGGGAAATGTTAGAATTAACAACTTTTTCAACAATCCTGAGATTATCATTGAAGATGTGAAAGAAGTTGATGTTGATGGTGTTATAAAAGAGCTTGAAAAATCATGATACTTATAAAATGATAGAGTTTACAGTCACAACAGTCCTTTTGTTTGTTATTTTTCTTATAGGTCTTATAATAGCTTACTTAATCGGAAAAAGTGCTGGCGCCAGAAAAAGGGACAGGCACTGGGAAGCAGAAATTCCTATTCACAGAAAAGATGCTGTTTTAAGATCACGGGCAGTGCTTGGAGGCCAGTTTTCAGAGCAGTTAGCTCCTTTTTTACCCGGATTTAAATACAAGCCAACAGAATGTAAATTTATTGGAAAACCTATTGACTTAATTGTTTTTAACGGAATGGATGATAAAAGTATAAAAGAGGTTGTCTTTGTTGAAGTTAAAAGCAGAAATTCAAAACTATCTCCTTTTGAAAGAAAGATTAAAGAAGCAATTGAAGGTAAGAGAGTGAGGTGGGAAGAATACAGGGTTCCTGAAGATTTGACAAAAAAAGACCAAGATTTTTAGTTAGTTTTGTGTTTCTGAGAAAGCTTGATATATATCTCAGAGACAAAAAATCTTTATAAATGCCCCCCTTCTTAGAGAATTATGGCTGTAAAAACAGAATCTAAAGGAGAAGTTGAAAAAATTAAGGAGGCTGTTTCTGATTCTAAAAATAAAAACGCTAAAGAAGGAAAAAAAGAATATAAACTGACAGATTTGCCTGGAATAGGACCTGCTGTTTCTTCAAAGCTTGAGTCAGCTGGAATTTATGATTTAATGAGTTTGGCAGTGATGACTCCCTCTGACCTTTCTAATACTTCAGGAGTGAGTCAGGCTGTGGCTAGGAAAGCTATCCAGGCAGCCCGTGGCATGTTAGACCTTGGATTTGTGGAAGGGACAGAATATGCAAAGAAGAGAGAGAGTGTAAATTACATAACAACTGGAAGCAAGAATTTTGATGCTCTTTTAGGAGGCAGGGGAATTGAGTCAAGGTCAATTACAGAAACATTTGGTGCATATGGTAGCGCAAAAACACAACTGGGTCTGACTCTTGCAGTAAATGTTCAGTTTCCGCCAGAAAAAGGTGGTGTAAGTGGAAAATGTGTTTTTATTGATACAGAGGGAACATTCAGGCCTTCAAGAATAAAGCAGATTGCTGAGTGCCTTGGGGCAAACCCTGAAAAAGTTTTGAAAAATATTTTTATAGCTCGTGCTTTTAATTCAGATCATCAGGTTCTTCTTTTGGATAAGATTTCAGAAATGATAAAAAATGGAGAATCTATAAAGCTTTTAATTATTGACAGCCTGACAGCTCATTTTCGTGTGGAGTTTTCCGGACGCGGGCAACTGGCAGACAGACAACAAAAACTTAACAGATATATTCATCAGCTTATGAGATTGGCTGAAACCTATAATTTAGCAGTTTATGTAACAAATCAGGTTATGGCAAATCCTGCGCAGCTTTTTGGAGATCCAACAACAGCAATTGGGGGGCATATTGTTGGGCATGCATCAACATACAGAATTTACCTTAGAAGAGGCAAAGCCGGAAGCCGTGTAGCTAAGATGATTGACTCACCAAACCTGCCAGACAATGAGACAGTTTTTAATATAACTGATGCAGGGGTTGTTGATTAATTTTTATTAAATTTAAAGGATTATTAATTTATAAAATGCCCCTACCAGGATTTGAACCTGGGTCTTTTCCTCCGCAAGGAAATATTCTATCCGGTTGAACTATGGGGGCTTTTTTTATCTTTTACTAACAACCAACACAATGTAAAAAAAACATTTATAAAGATATGTTCTTTTTATTTATAAAAAGATGGTGAGTAAGAATTTTAAGTTATCTTTATTTGTAGTTTTGTTAGTTTTTATTATTTTGATTAACCTGAATTTCACTAGTGCAGCAGCAACAAATGTTACTGGTTGTGGAATTTTAAATACAGCAAATATAACTTATACCTTGAATCAGTCAATAGGTTCTGGAGCAGACGGCGATTGTATCATTATTGCTAATGAAAGTATTATTCTTGACTGTGCTGGTCATAATATTACTTTTGGGAATTCATCGGGAGGGATTGGAATTATAAATATGGATGGAATTACCAGGGTCGGATATACCAATGTTACTATCCAGAACTGTAATATTTATGAAAACTTAACAAATTCAATTAATGCCACTGCAATTTTCTTTGGAGCAAATTCA
>Ga0315548_1000364_pt1 | contig 42250 bp, 29 predicted proteins | sample SalMarSW160110MG_2_FD_202540 | JGI IMG/M metagenome (GOLD analysis project Ga0315548, IMG submission 202540) | Salt marsh sediment microbial communities from the Plum Island Ecosystem LTER, Massachusetts, United States - Salt Marsh Sediment SW1601-110 ... | reverse complement strand
CGGTTGTTTATGAAACCGACACATCCAGTCGGAATCATTTATTGTTGGCAAATATAGTGACGGGAATAGGAGCCGGAATCTACGAAGAGCTTGTTTTTCGTTTGATTATGATTTGTATTCTGATGCTGTTATTTCAGGATGTTTTTAAGCTCAACCATGAAAACGCCATTATCCTTTCGGTTCTGATTTCAGCGGCTTTGTTTAGTGCACATCACCATGTAGATTTACTTAGCGGCAGACCAAATATTGTAGATCCGTTTGATTGGGTCAGGTTTGCATTTCGAACCATGGCAGGCATTTATTTCGCAATCCTTTATGCAATTCGCGGCTTTGGAATAACAGCCGGAACTCATGCTTTTTATAATATTATCGCGGTCTCTATCACTGCGTTCTTTTTCACAAATTAGAAATTCCAGAGATAACGATTATTTTCCAAAAAAAAGTTCCTGATATTACTCTTTTACAATGAACAGCTTGTAGAAAAATCGTCCTATAAGTGCACGAAACCCCCTTATCAGTACTGATATAAGCCTTGAAAAAGTATATAGATTTTGATATAATAATAGAAAATAAGAAGTGAGTTTTTTGGGTTGGGAAAGATTTATGGAATTACCACAAATCAATGTAGCTGTTGAAGAACTAATGTTCAGCCTTTTTCAGCGACCCGTACATCCTGAACTTTTTCAGATATATGCCAGCCGACAGATAAATACCGAGAATTATGAGGCTGTTATTTGGGTTACCGGTTGCACTCATGTTGTCAGTGTTTTTGCCGGCGACATTTGTCTTAGTGAGGTAATCAGCACGCCCGGTCAGATGCTGCCCTCGCGGGGATTGATTGAGCGTTTTCAATTCCGCGGCCCACGCACTCATAAATGTACCTTGAGTCGTGGAGTTAGTTACATGACTGATTTTCAGGTCGAGAAAATGAGCCCCAACTTATATCGACAGAGCCATACCGACCTTGAACGTTTTGCCCGAAACAGGGGCGTATTTGTAAAATTCCCCGAGTTGGAAGTTGGCAGGCTTCAGCCGTTTTGCTATGTGGATTTCGAGGCCAGAAAAACTGAACTGCACATTCATACGTTTGCCGCTTATCCGGATCAAGTGACAATGATTAAAACTCAGTCATTGTTTGATTTTCAGTAATTGCGGATAGGACAAGCATGTCTAATTGTTTTGCATCTGGACGTTTTGTTTAAGAATATCCAGTTTTATCCGGATTTCCTGGGACATTTTGCTGTTTGGAAAATCTTTGATAATCTGTTGGCCGATATCCAGCGCGCTGGTCCATCTCTTTTCAGTCACCGCGATCGAGAACTGAACACCCAGGTTATGTAATTTAGTACGAAATACATCACTCGCCGCTTCCTGGAGAGCCAGTGCTTCATTGGGAGTAAGGTATTGGTCGAGCTCTTTTAAGATATCCAGGCTGCGATCCGTTTCCTCGTGTGTTATTGCATCGTCCCATGCGGCAAGCAGGATTCTTTTTCGTTCCTGTTTCTTATCGTGCAGGACCTGACGCATTGCTTTTGCCTTTTCACTGTCCGGATAGTTGCTAATGAGCCCCTCGATTTGTGCACTTGCCCTGGACCACTGGCATTCAATGATAAGTTTTTCGATATGCTCTATTATTTGATTCAACCGTTCCTGGTCTGTAGCATTGTGATACTGTTCGGTCTGTGATCTTAATTCTTCAGCCAGTTCCATATATTCCGAGCGTTTGGCGATCTCGTTAATAATATCGTTGGCTGTGTCATAATCCTGCATTTGGAGCTTCTCAAATACGGCCTCCCGCAGAGATTGTCTATCCGCTTCACGGAATGCAATGGCCTTTGCTGTTTCACTGATGCGGGTGCTGTGGTTGATTTGTGCCAATCCTGTGTGGATTTTTTCGAGGGCACCGGTTAAATCTTCGAGTTTCGAACTGTTATCCTGTAACGCATCAAGTATCTTAATTACCCTTGAGAGCATCACAAGAAGAGCGATGAGAAAAATCAAAGCGCCGAATAAAAACACGAGCTGACGTAGTAAATTAGTCTCGGACGGCTGGAAGAGGTCTGTATATAAAGTCAGAATAATAACAATCGCCACTGCAATACATATCACCACAATGTGCCATTTGTATTGCCTTACACCGCCTTCTTTTCTCGAGTCCATATCTTGGCTCTCAAAAAAAGTAATAATATGGTTCTATCTCTATAATAATATCATATATAAAAGCCGTGTTTTTGTCAACAGTTGACCGAGTAATAACGAAAAAAATATGGTTTATCCCGTAACCGGCGGCCGGGGATGATTCCGCGATTTTCTTTTTTTTTAAGTTATAGAGGGATTAATTGCTGAACTTTCCCCTGAGCTATAATAAGACAGCTACAAGAAATCATATAAAGCGATAGAAATTCAGCAATCAGATGAATGAGCTATAGGCCAAGTGCCTGAACGTCACGTGTATTATTGGATAATACCACGTTCCTGCACAGAAGAAAAAAAGCTCTTTTGTGCCTTATATGTTATTTAAGCTGCAAGGATTTATCGCCCCGGCAGTACTGTATAGACAGACTCCGGCTGTGTTTATCATTCAGCCCTTTCTTCAGTGGACCATTCGGTTTCATTGTAGAATGCATCACGTGCCTTGACACGGAAGGTGTGACCCTGTCCACTACGACCTACCTGAACGCTATATGTTGGTACTGCAATCCAGCCGCTACTCAAGCCAGGTTCACTCGTGCACCAGAAGTAGTATTCCACAATACCGCTGTTGTCGGTTGCTACAACAGCCGTCATCGTAACCCAGTAATCAAAAGAGCCGCCGCCGTTATTGTATTCACGAGGTAATCCTGTGAAGCCGTTCGGGTCCTCTTCCGTACTCCATTCCATCGGATCCGGTGTCGGAGCGGTCAGATCCGCCGGCAGAGGAGTGATGGCATAAGAAATCGCCGACCAGCCTGTTTCATTCATATTGGGTGATAAGTCTCTGGCTTTAACCCTGTAACCGTATTCGGTATTCGGATCGAGACCAACATCAGTGTAATTCGGCTCTTCCTGCCAGCCACTGTCGTGCCCGCCGAGAGTCACGGCCTCGAAGTAATACTCTACAGGATTATGGTCGTTGGCAATTGTTGAAGTCATTGTGATTGAAGTTTCCGTATCTGCAGCGATCGATTCGATGTATGGTGCAGGTGCCGGTGGTGTTGTGTCGTTGCCGGCATAGCGAAGTTCCGACCATCCGGTTTCGTTTTCCACTCCATCGCGTGTTTTTACTCTGTAGCCGTATTCCGCATCGAGAGTCAGGCCGCTGTCCGTGTAATTCGGACTTGTTTGCCAGCCGCTGTTGTGGTCATCGCCATTGCCGATACGTTCGAATAAATACTCAACATCCCATCCCCAGAAATCAATGGCAGTTGCGGCTACCATGCTGATTGTGCCTCCTGAGCTCAGGTAAGGTTCTATTTCCCATTGACTCGGGTTTGGAGTCGGGGCGGTTGTGTCCCGGACAAGCCAGCAGTCGGCTATGAAAAGGATGTCTTTGAAATCAACACGTGAATCCAAAGTAATATCTGCACCCTGGCACCAGTTATTTCCTTCCGAGCAATCGTTGTTGTGCCATTTTTGGGCCAGCAGTGAAAAGTCCTGGAAGTCAATTATACCGTCAAAAGCCAGATCACACAGGCTGCATTGATCCTGAACCAGATAGTGATAACCCATATCAACGAGGCCTGTATCTGTTACTCCATCGGTGCGGGTTGTGTATCCGGACAAATTCAAGGTGCTTACATAATTACTGCCGGTATCGACGCAGGGACTTTGTTGTGACTGGCCGGCACTGGTTTGACTGAGATAATATCGACCAAGCGGTCCTGATACGAACAGAGGATCTTTATTAATATTATTTTGGTAGTTGAGCGTGCAATTATCATCAACAAAGATTGCAGATCGTCCATTCTTGATATCGCTGTTATAAATCGAAAGAGTCGAAGGTCTTAGATCGTATTCGAAGCCGGTTCCAACCGCAATACCAGTGCCTATTGCTGCGAAGTTGTCCCAGAAGATACTGTCGGTAATTGTACAATCGCTGAGGTATGAGCAGTATAAACCTCCGCCCAGACCGGTCTTTTCATCATCATCATCTTCTTCATTATCAGCGTCAACACCAGTTGAAGCATTGCCGGCAAAGGTGCAGTTGGAGAATATCGACAAAGTGTACCAGTTGACCGATATGCCACCGCCGTCCCGGTCCGCTCCATTGTTGGCAATCAGGTTATTACTGAACGAAGCAAGACCAAGGTCACGCAGATATGCACCGCCACCTGAAAAGTCGGCTATATTGCCGCTGATATTGCAATCCTGGATATTTATACCGCCCGTTGAGCAGAACAAACCTGCACCGTTTGTGTAAACGTCGTCGTCGTTGGGATCGTTGACGTCGGTCGTTGCCCTGTTATTGGTAATATTGCTGTTGGTGATATCAACTAAGGAGGTCAGGCTGCATAATCCGCCGCCTCGAAGTGCATTATTGGAGGTGATATCGCAGTTTACGATTGTTACTTCCGTATCGTCGAGATATATACCACCACCGGTGTCGGATTCATTGTCGGCGAAGTTGCAGTCCACGAATGTCACACAAGCGCAATCCTCGGCACATACACCGCCTCCATAACCTCGATACGGATCGAGACTATGATTTGGATCGGCGTCGGCCGTGGTTCCGGAGGCTATATTATCTTCGAATGTACATTCAGTGAAATTAACTTTGGAACCACCAGCACAATAGACACCGGCTCCGAAACTCGGTATCTCGTAGGGAACCAGAGGTTCGGTAGGCCTTCCACTGGTAAACAAACCACCTTGTCCGCTCATTCCGCCGGAGGTTCGATTGCCTCTGATTTGGCAATTGATAAATTCAACATTACTTCCAATATCGCAAAACGCCCCTCCTCCGTACCCGGAGTACCATCGGTAGTCTCCTATGAACGAGGTTAAAAGCGGTTTGTTATAAATAGCTCTATAGGAGGATGCATAGTCCCATGTTAAATGTGACCACAGGCCATCAGTAACCCATGTTAAAAGAGAGCTAAAGGGATCGAAAACATATGCCTCTTCTCTACTGTAGGTTCCTCCGTAGTTTGGATAACCACCCTGTGGGTCCTCGTCACCACCGTTGCCACCGTTGCCGCCGTGCGCCTGATTATTCTCGATTATACAGTTGATGAATTTAGGACTGCTGTCCGGGCCGCAGTATATACCGCCGCCGTACGCCCAGCCGCTCCAGCCGCCTCGACCGGCATTAAGAGCCGGGTTGTTCTCGGCGTCCACGCCGTTACCGCCATGACCTCCCTCAATCCAGTTGTCTCTTATGATACAGTTTTTAATAACAGGAGAGGCTCCGTTAGCGATATATATTGCAGCCCCTTCGATGGGACCACCGTCAACGCCGTCCGGATAACCTAATTGCCTGTTCCCGTCTATACTAGTTCCGACAGAGCCGCCGCAGTTCTGTATCGTAATTCCGTTGAGAATTGTTTTAGAATCTGTTTCGGAACCAAAACGGATACCTAAATTATTAAAACCATCTGGATTAGTGTTCATATATCCATCAATAATCGTTGCAGCGACACAGCAGGGATCGTCCGGATTTTTCGATGTGATTATGATAGACTTGTCTATCACAAGCGATCGAGTATAATCTATATATCCACCGTAATATGTGCCGGGATCGAGTACGATAATATCGCCTTCCTGAGATTTAAATACTGCTTCCTGAAGTGTTGTGTAATCACCGGGGATGGTTATAGTCTTTCCAACGTACTTAGTGAATTCAACGATAACAGTCCTGTCGGTATTCATTATCACGGTATTAACAAGAGCATTGGAGCTGTCGTCGTCGGTCCCTAACCAACTGACGCTATAGCCGAGGTCCATTGTCGCCGTGAGTGTTACTTTTTTATGCTTGGGGAAAGTCCCGCCCATCGGCCAGACCGTACCGTGCTCGCCGATAACCTTTACAGTTAATCGAAGCATGTCCTCTCCGGTAGGATAGTGGAAGCCCATATCAACAATATTACTGTCTCCGACATCGTCGATACGAGTAGTGAAATTGTCCAAGTTGAGGTTAACAGCCAAGTCGCTTCCGGTATCCACACATGGGCTCGGAATATCGACTTCCTTACCGGCTACAGTTTGATCGAGGTAGTATGTTCCTATAAAATTCGGATCCGTGACAAATTTCGGGTCGCTGCTTATATTACCCTGCCTCCATTGTAACTTACGTCCCGATTCGACATAGATGGCTCTACTGGTCCGGCCGCCCTGAATATCGCTGTGATTGATCGTGAGAGTGGAAGGTGGATCTAAATAGTCCGGTTCCTGGATATAACCGATCGCAGCCTGGTTGCCTTTTGTACCAGTATTGTCCCAGAGAATATTATTAATAAGGGTTGTCTGGCTTCCATAAGAACAGGAAATGCCGCCTCCTCTTCCGTGAGTTGTGTTATTGGCGTCATACGCCGTGTTTTCAACGATTGTACAATTGGAAATAGTCGGCGTAGAGAGCCATGTTGCCATGATGCCGCCACCGCTGATGATAGCATTGTTTCCTTTTACCAGGCAGTTTTTAATTTTAGATGCATCGGAGGTTCCACCTACATATATACCACCGCCCGAGCCGGAGGATGAGTTGCCGGTAATAAAGCAGTTTTCAATTGTAGCATCGGAGGACCAGCAGAACATTCCGCCTCCACCGCCGTAGAACCAATCAATATAATCAATTTCAGAAGGAACAGTGTTAATTTGTGCTTTATTTCCTATAAGGTTACAGTTTGATATCACCGGTGCTCCACCGCTCCAGTAAATACCGCCTCCGTGATCGGCTGTATTATTACTAACGGTCAGTTTGTTAAGCGTGACCTCCGCGCCGTCGCCGTACCAGTGAATAGCGCCTCCGAACGATGCTGTGTTATTGCCGAAGGTGCTGTCGTTAATATTAATCGTACCGCCGTTATACCACCGTTCGGTACTCGAATCGATTATTCCGCCTGCATATAATCCACCACCGGCACCATAGGACCAGAGTGTCGAATTGCTTATAAAGCTGCTGTCGTTTATATCCAGCGCGCATTCATATAAGCAGAACATTCCACCACCGTCGAGACCGGCGGAATTGTGAATATAACTACCGTTGTTTACGTTTATTGAACAACCCCAGCTAAAGTATTGACCGCCGCCATATCCGTAATAACCGGCCGTGTTGTCGGCGGCTTCGAAGTTAACCAGTTTCACTTGGCAGCCATCACTATAGAATTCGCCGCCGCCGTCCTGACCGTCACCGTCGGTTTGCCTGCATGTATTATAGCTTATTGTGCAACCGGTAAGAACTGAGTTGCAATCGATATCGTAGAAATTAGCACCTCCATAGCTCGTGGTATAGCTTGACGAGTACATACCATCCGCACCGTCTTCACCGGCTTCACCGCCTTCTCCTGCTTCTCCCCCGGGACCTCCGGTGCCTGTGGTTACGTTTGGTATATTTGGGTCATCCTCTTCTTCTTCTTCACCGTCCTCTTCTTCTACCGGCGTTGGACCGCCTGCTCCACCGTCACCGCCGAAGCCGCCGTTTCCGCCTGGGGCATCTCCTTCGCCGTCGCCGCCGACGCCGCCGTCACCGCCGTCACCGCCACCATACGTATAAGTCGGTACGATGGTTGTTGTTTTATTCTCGGTTATGATGGTATCTTCCATAACGATCTTGCAGTTTTCACCGAAGTATATGGCGCCTGCCCATGAAATCGCACCGTTGGCGCCCATGTCACCGCCTTTACCACCGTCGCCGCCGAAGCCACCCGCAGCTTCGGCACCTGCTTCTCCGTCATCGCCGTCGGGGTCACCGGAACCGCCGCCGCCGCCTTCTCCGGGTGCCGAACCGACTCCTCCGATTCCACCATTTCCGCCGTCACCGCCAGAGTTACCAAGTCCCTGCCGTGTGACGCAGTTGATAATTTTACATGAACGTATCGTCGGACTGCAGTCGGGTCCGAAAAATATCGCACCGCCTGTGGCTATCCCGCCGGTGCCGCCGGCTCCGCCGTCGCCGCCTTTTCCACCGTCACCACCGACTCCGCCGTCGCCGCCCATTCCGCCGTTACCGCCTGCTGCAGGGTTACCGCCGTTGAGAGCTTCGGCTGCATCCTGACCGTCCTGTCCGTCCTGTCCGGCTTGTCCGTCCTGACCATTCTGGCCGTTCTGACCGGCTCCGCCCCAGCCGCCATCGCCGCCGACGGCAAGGCAGTCGATAATTGTACAATTTTCAATGATCGGGCTGCAACCGGAGTCGAAATACATCGCACCTCCGAAAGCGCTGCCGCCGTCACCACCGGGCAGACCGGGCTCGCCGTCGATACCGGCGGCACCGGGTTCACCGGGCACACCGGCTTGCCCGTCATCCCCGGGAATACCATCTACTGGTATGGTATCATCACCGGGATCTATCGGTTCCGGCAGTTCATCCGGAGGATCAAGGGGATCCAGTGGTTCCAGAGCTTCATCGGGATCGTCAGGGGCTTCAGGTTCAAAAACATTGTTCTCGCCGTCTCCGCCTCGGGCTATACAGTCTTTGATAACCAGGCGAGAAAGTGTCGGACTGCTGCCGTTCAGGCAGGTTATTGCACCACCAAGAGCATTCTGACCCGGTAGTGGATCTTCGCTGTTTGGTTCTGTTTCCGCGTAACCCGGGTCTCCCTGACCTTGAATTGTGAAACCATCGACTCTGGAATCGTTGCCTTCGCCGCTTTGGAAAATAAATGCGGGAGATGGAGCGGCAGTAGATGGTGGGTAAATCGCTCTTACGAGAATAACTGTCGCAGCCACGGCGCAGGGATCGTCCGGGTATTCACTTGTAACAGTGACTGCCTTGCCCTGGAAGTCGTAAGGAGTACTGGAGTATGTGCCGGCCGAGACAATGATCTTATCGCCATGAGAGTAAGCCGCACTGATTGCGTAATTTATGTCACGATATTGTCCGGGTACGTGCAGAGTCTCCGATTTACGGAACGAGACAGTAATCACTTTATCGGAGTCTATTGTCACCGTATTTGTCGAAGACCATAGTTCGTCGTCATCTGTTCCCTGCCATTGATCGACAATATAAGTTTGGTCGGGGACGGCTTTCAAATCGATAACTTCGCCTTCGTAGTATTCTTTGCCGCTTCTATAATAAGGATCAATAGAACCGTGACCGCCGATGACCTCGGTACGCAGACTATACTTGGGTCTCTGTTCGAATTCAATGGCGACGAGTGCATCATTAACCAAAGTTACAGCGTTGGTAATATCTGTTGATGAATCGTCGTCTGTCCCGAACCATCCTTTAATTCGATATCCCGCATTCGGAATGGCCGTGATTTTTACTACTTCATATTTTCGGTAAGGTCCGGTGTTGGGATCTACAAATATTAGACCTCTTGACTGGCCGGGTTCAACAGGTACATTATTTATTACTTCAAGGATATTTAATTGAACATACTCTGTGGGTGCAGACAGGTAGTGATACCCCATGTCTATGACACCATCATCGGCTTCGCCGTCGGTTCGGGTTGTGTACTCAATTAAATCATTAAAATTAATTGCGATATTACTGCCGGTATTTACACAGGGACTGTCGAATATCTGTCCCGCTGCAATCTGAGTTAGATAATACTTGCCGAGCGGTCCCTCGATAAATTTTGGGTCAGAATGTATATTGCCGCCGCCCTGGTCGTTATCTTCTATATCGGAATAAGTTGCCGAACAGTCGTACAGGTCGTCACCGTTGCCCCAGAGAATGCAGTTCGTAATTGTCGGAACTGAATTATTAAATGCAAAGATGCCGCCGTCTTTCGGGGCATCCGGTTCGTCTATAATAACGGTACAATTGGTAATAACCGGTGAAGATGAATCCAAAGCAATTCCACCGCCCTGGTAAACGGCCGCATTATTATCGAGCAGACAGTTTAATATTGTTGGATTCGAATTATAACAGGATATTCCACCGCCGATGTCTTCGGCGAAATTTTCGGTAATCTGGCAGTTGGCAATCAACGGAGAAGCATCATAGCAATCGATACCACCACCACGGCGTGTTGATAAGTTATTTGTTATAATACAGTCAGTGATTGTTGGAGATGATCCTTCACAGACTATACCACCTCCGTATTCGGCACTGCCCCAACCGATAGCGAGACCTTTAAGAACCGTTTGTGGACCTTCATTTGTAATGAAACTTACTACGGAAGTGTCCGGATTCGCTGAACCTAAAATATATGTATTATCCGGGCTGATGTTGGGATCGTCGGGATTGTCGGTATCACCGCTGCGGAGCGTAATTGCCTTGCCTTTGAAATCGATTGTTTCGGTATAGAGACTATTGGACTTAACGATTAACTCGTCACCGTCAACTGCATCATCTATAGCTTCCTGGATAGAATCGTATGAACTATCATTAGGCTCATCCGGATTATATCTTGTTGCGTTCAGAATTTTACCGGCGCCTCCCCTTGGTAATGCCAGTAATGCTTTTTGAAGATTAATGCTGCCGTTGGATTGAGAAAACCTGGATATTGTTGGTATAGGATCGGCAGTATTCAAAAGCATGTTTTTTATTGATTGATTCGGTAATGATGCATATTGCGACCAGAGAAGTGCGCAGGCGGCCGAAGCGTGCGGAGCCGCCATCGATGTCCCGCTTAATATATCGTAATTGGTGGAAACACCGTTCACAAGCATCGCAAAGGTTTCATACGTCGGGGTAGTGCTCAGTATATCTGTTCCCGTTTCAGCTATATCAACCGAACTGGCTCCGTAATTCGAGAAAACAGATAACCGGCTGTCGCTGTCTTTTGACGTTACGGAAATTATGTTTTCCAGGTCAAAGCTTGCAGGGTAAACGGGATTCAAGTCATTGTCGTTGCCGTAATCGTTACCTGCAGCGGCGACAAAAAGCAATCCTTCATCTCCGGCGTCTTTGATGGCGTCATAGAGAGACTGGGAATAGAAATTTCCACCCCATGAAGCATTAATAATCCTGGCGCCGTTGTCAATTGCATACCCGATCGCCTCAACCGCATCATCTGCAAATACCTGTGGTTCCAGGGCATAATCATCGGCGAATACTTTCAGGGTCATCATCTTGATATTATAATTATCGTCTGGAATATCTTCGTTATTATTACTTGTTGTTCCGATGATGCCGGCTATATGGGTGCCGTGGAAAAAACTATCTTTGGGGTCGTTGTCGCCGTCATCCGGGTCGTTTGCTATGGCGCCGGCGAAATCGTATCCGTAAATATCATCTACATATCCGTTGCCGTCGTCATCGATATCGGGTGTGCCGTTCAGTTCCGCCCTGTTGACCCAAATATTGTCTATCAGGCCGGGATGTGTATAATCAATACCCGTATCGACTACTGCCACAATGATATTAGAGTCGCCTGATTGAGATGTGTCGATGTCGGCTTCGCTTGTACCACCGGTTTGAATTGTATTGTCTGTTCCATATAATTCGCGGAAACTTGTGACATTCGGCAGATCAAGCAATTTGTACTTATAGTTTGGTTCCGCGTATCGTATGCTGGCCGAGAGATTGAATTTGATAAAGGCATCCACGACTGTGGTGTTTTGAGGTAGTTTTACAACAGCCAGCCCCGAGGATACATTGTCATATTCTTTATCTACCGAAGCACCTTCGATGATGTAATTTGAAATCGTGTTTCTTATCGCATGACGGGATAGCGGTCCGATTATTACAGGTCCTGTTGCCGGTTGGGTGCCTGGATCCGGATCAGCGAAACGCACAATCAGTTCATTCTGTTTGTATGCTGCTGATTCCTCTTCAGATAAATTGATATTAAGTCCAGGTAACTCGAATGCCCCCGCATAACCAGTTGCGGATAATAAAACAAATAAGCTGATTAGAATTTGCCGTTTCATAATTCTGCTTCTCTAAAAAAATCCTTTTATTATTTTTAGAACCGTAAGTCCCTTGTGAAACTACACGTTAAACTCTATCAATCAGGTCCTGTTAAAAAGTGTGAATAATTACAAAACCCCTGCAAATACCTTAAGACTACAGACCGTTTTCCATAGCACCTATTGCTTCAGCTTCTTGCTCATCCTGAAGAAGGATGGTTGATTTCACCAGAACCAGCAGTATTTTATGGTCCCTGACTTTACTGGTGTTACGGAATAGTCTTCCGAGTACAGGTAACTTGCTTAATACAGGCACACCCGCTTCAATCTCGGATTCTGAAGTTATTTTTTGGCCGCCTAACAGCAATGTTCCGCCATCAGGTATGTTTACACGTGTCGAAATTGTCAAATATTCAGTCTCAGGAATTTCAACATTGACTGTTTGAACCTCTCCCACTCCACCTGTGGCATTGACTGTGGGTATTTCGACCACACTTTTTCGAAGTCCGAGAAACTGGTTCTGAACTGTCATTATATTAAGCAAAACGTTTTTCTTGTCATGCGTAATGATCGGCGTAATATACAAAGCATTCCCCGGTTGTATCGTATAATACTGTGGTGTTAGACCACCACCGGTTCCTGTCGTAGTGCCTGTAGCCGCTCCTACTGTGGTTGTACCAGATTCCTGAAGCGGGGGTAATGCAAATATAATATACCTGCTTAGCTGGAAGTTCACTGTCTCTCCGCTCAAGACTGTGGCTCTGGGAGCATTAAGAGATTTCGAATCTCTATGAGCCTGAGTAGCTCTTAACAAAAACGCCACTTGTAAATCATCGAGTATAGAGCCATAACCTCCGGAGACCTCAGCAGAGGCACCAATCCCGCCCAAACTTTGCGAAATGTCCGATTCCGAAGCCTGTGTTGTAGTATAAGAGTCTTGATCGAAGGTTAGTAAACCAAATTTGTTACCAAGGTTTATATTAAAATCGACATCAAGACCGATTTCTTCAAGGAAATTCTCGCTCACAACCAGGAATCTGGCTTCGATAGAAACCTGATGCCCGAGTGATTTTCGCAGTGCTTCCAGAAGTTTTTCGATTTCTGCGTGAATTTCAGGGGTATTGTAAACAGCAAGCTTTTTAGGTTGTTGAGTCGGATATGGAAAGATAGATCCATCTGCATCCTCGTTTAAATCATACCAGCTCATAGGATCTATACTCTCTTCAATAAGTGTAACCAGATCCTGGGCAATATAACCACTGCCCTGTCCATAACCACCCATGCCGCCGTAGCCGCCTCCCATGCCACCCATGCCGCCTCCCATGCCGCCCATGCCGCCTCCCATGCCTCCCATGCCACCTCCCATGCCGCCGTAGCCGCCTCCCATGCCACCCATGCCGCCTCCCATGCCTCCCATGCCGCCTCCCATGCCGCCTCCCATCATGCCGCCTCCCATGCCTCCCATGCCGCCTCCCATGCCTCCCATGCCTCCCATGCCACCGCCGCCCATGCCACCCATACCACCGCCCCCACCTCCTGTGCCACCTCCTGTGCCACCGATATCAGTCGAGCTTTGGAAGCCGAAGCCAACCAACATCGAGCTCATCATTTGGCCGGTTGCCGGTTGGCCGACAAGGTCGGTAATGTCATAAACACGATTTACCATTTTGCTTGGGAGTGTATCTTCGGTAGCTATTAATATAATGCCTTCATCTACAATGTAGCTGAGTTCTGCTATATCAGTTACTGAAAGACCAGCTAACAGGATATCCAGCGCGGTTTTAATCTTAACACTTGTAAGCGGATCCATCTCGGCCGTAGTTGTCCGGTCGATGTCGGCGTTATCGGCTAAATCATTCCAATTAGGCTTAATCTGCAGAGGGGGATCAACTTTTGTTTTAATTCTGTTTAAGACCTCTTCGAAAGACATTTCAGGTCTTAAATCAGAAAGGTCAACGACTGTATCTAATTGTTTAAATACAGCCGCATCTGCCTCGGATAAGCCGAGTGGTTTATCCGGCTCACGGGTCGGTTTTGCGATAATCTCTCGCCAGTTCTTGGGATAGACGAGCTCTTCTGCATATGGGATTTGTGACTGATCTGTTTGAAGTAATATTTCCGCTCTTTGTTTGTTGGATTCCCTCTCAATCTCTAATTCTTTCCGGAAGAAGATTGTATCTTCAAGGAAATCCTTCATAACAAGTGCTTCTTTATGCTGCGGATCCAGCGCAAGCAGGCTTTCCAATTGACCGAGAGATGCTTCGTAAAGTCCCTGCTTCTGATAGGTTAGAGCGTTATTCATCAATTCGGCTATTCTGTTTTGCCTATCGGTTTCCATTTGGTCTCGATACTGACGCTGCGACTCCACGGATGCTTCGCGTTTGGACTCCTCCCGTTGTTGGTTTTGTATTTTCTCTCTCTGGAGTATGACCTCTGATAATGTCTGTAGCTGGGTTTTATATTGGACATAAAGTTCGTCTCCCAGATACATCTGATTTTGATTGACGATAATATCGGCCTTCTGGACCTCTTGTTTTGCAAGGTCGAAATTGCCCTGGTCCATATAGGTCTGTGTCTTAGTCATAGCGTTGCTTACAACCGCTTTGGTATGGCTTCGGATGACGTTTCTCTTTCGGTTGACCGCATCTATATAGCTGCCCTGATCTGTAATAGTTGCAGGGGTTTCTGTTGCTATCATTTCAGGTTGTATGACTCTGGAATAGGTTGTTTGTGGTTTTTGGATTGTTGTATTTTTTTGGGCTTTATCAGCCAGTTTCTCGTCTATCTGAGATATATAACTTTTTAAGGTCTTTTCCATTTCCGGAGGAATTGTGCCGTTGTTAATGACTTTTACGAAACCCTTTTTTGCCTCCTCGAGTTGGCCGTTTTTATAATATTCCATGCTGCGGGCATAAAGTGCGGGGATGTCTTGCTGTTCTTCTACGGTATTGTTTGGTTTCTTGGGCTCTGTTTTAGGTTCTTCTGTAACCGCAGGTTTTATATCTGTAGTTTTTTCAGACGAGGCGTTTTCTTTTACAGTTTCAATTTCAATATGCTTGAGCACTTGTGTTATTTGTGCCTTCTCATCAGTGGTTAAAAATTCACTGTCCTTGATTGTCTCAAGCTGTTTTTTGGCCTGGGATAACTTATTCTGACGAATCATATCCTTTACTGAACGGAATGTCTCTAAAGCGTTTTTTCTCTTCGAAACCGCCGTTTGTGTCTTTTCGAGAAGTGATGTTAATTGTCTTCGTTCAGCAGCAGTTAAATATTCCCGGTATTCATGGGCCATGAGGAATGTTTGTTCGGCTTGTTCATAGTAGCCTTTTTCATATTCCTCCTGGCCGGCCTGAATATAGCTTTGGACTATTTGGCGGAATGCCTCCTGTCTTTCAGTGGTTTCATTTGCCTGGGAAATGTCAACTTTAATAACTGCTGTTGTTATAAGCATGCATGACAATACGACAATTGACAGGGATCTCCTGCCAAAAAATTCGATCAAGAAACTCGGCTTGCTCAAAATAAACCTCCTGCCTTAAAAAATACCACCCTCGTAGGGAGAATCCCAACGAATTTATAGTTACTAACAACCTCCAGTTTCAAGAATAGACCGGACTTATAATAATTCAGTCTACAAAAAAAAATAATTATTGCAAGAGAAAAATTTGATTTAAGTCCATTTGGCCGATAATATTCAGGATATTAACATGCTAAACTTGGAAAACACAGTGATATGGGGTGGAAAATATAGCCCTTTTGGAAGCATCTTTTATGAGGCCTTGGGAAGGTTCATAATGTGAGAAACAATATGGATAGATTAAAACCGGTTAATACGCATGATAAACCTTTAATTTTGGCCGTTGAAACTTCCAGCAGGATAGGTTCGGTAGCGATAGCTTTCGGTGCAGAAATCCTGGCTGAAACGGTATTTTCGTGTCCATTGATGCATAGTGCCGAGATATTTCCCGCCATCGTTTCTTTGTTGAGGCGTGCGGGACGAAAGCCGGATCAAATCGAACATGTTTATATATCAGGCGGTCCGGGAAGTTTTACCGGTTTGAGAATAGCTGCGACCCTAGCCAAAATAATGCATCTTGCCGGTTCAGTTAAAGTTGTTACAGTTGATACACTTGATATAATTGCATATAACACGGCCGATTACTTCAAGGAAAATATTGATATAAAGTTCGATTCCGGAAAAAACAGAATGCCAGTTGAGAAAATCGCTACAGTTCTTGATGCCAAGCGGGGACAATTCTTCATCGCTGTATATAATTGCCTTCTCAATAAAGATGATTTACAAAAAGACGTATTTGACAGATTATACGAAAAGATTATGCCTGACTCTTTAATGAGCGCTTCGGAGTTCATCGCTCAATATGCCGTGAATGATAAACCAATCTGGCTGCTCGGTGATGGACTGGTATATCACCGAGATAAATTCAAAGCCGAAGGTGTTCGCTTTTTTCAAGATAAATACTGGAGCCCGCATGCGATCAAAGTACATAAGCTTGGCTGGCAAATGGCGCAGCGGGGCGGTTTTGCGGATCCGATCAATCTAAGACCTTTCTATCTTCGCCGACCTGATATTACAATAAAATCACGGTGATTTGTTTAATTAAGTTTCTCATGTAAATTAAAAAGTCAATTGCCTGAGAAGGAAGCGATGTGTGTGTCTAATGCGTGGTATTTTTATAGAATCAGATACACGGTATGGTGTTCAACCGACATTATATGCTACATTTAACTATACGTGATTCATGGCGGTATTGATTTATGTTGATAATATTTAGAACAACATAATATTTGTATATTTTTTATTAATAATGAATCAGCGTTCGATAAGTATATATCAATAAAACAATTAAACTGACATACAAATCATTCCTATCGGAATAAAATCGAGCAAATCTTCTTGACAGGTGCGACAATAAATAATAAATTGCTTGTTCTTTAGCTTGTGAATGTGAACTCAAGCACTAATTTAATGTATTATAAGATATGAGGTACCATAAAATTCCAGACGAAGCGATCCGTCGATTGCCGCTATATTTGCGGGGATTGCTGTTACTGTCGGAGCGGGGTCAGAAGAGCGTATCGAGCAGGGATCTGGCGGAGTTCGTTGGTACCTATCCTTGGCAGGTAAGGAAGGATTTTTCCTATTTCGGTGATTTTGGTACCCGTGGTGTGGGATACAATATTGAGAAGTTAGCAAGGGAGATTAAAAGAATCTTAAAGCTTCATGTCAGACAAAAAGCTGCTTTGGTGGGGGTTGGCAATCTTGGTTCTGCGGTTTTGGCGTATCCAGGCTTCGGAATATATGGATTCGATATTGCAGTAGCTTTTGATGTCGATCCTAAAAAAGTCGGCAAAAGAATTAATGACGTTGAAATAAAGGATGTCTTAAATATACAAACACTGAAGAAACGAAAAATCAAACTTGGTATCATCGCCGTACCTCGACAGGCGGCACAACAAACAGCGGATGAATTAGTAAAAGCAGGTATAACGGGTATTCTGAATTTTTCTCCGTGTTATATAACAGTACCGAAGAAAATTAAAGTGATAACGATTGATATAGCAATGGACTTTGCTCGATTGCCATATTATATGCCGTCCAATTAAAATGTTGAATTGGGTAATTTTTCAGGCATTAATTATATTAAGAATAACATAATAAATTGTTTTTTTTAACAGATTTCATCTGGTAATATACCGGGTTCATAATAAAGTAATTAGGTAAACGCAGATGGACGAAATGAGAAAAGTTTTTTTAAGTAAGTTAAAGCCGTTTCTGGATACAGTTGCCGGGCAGATGGATGTATATCTGCCGAAGAGGGCGGATTCACATTATGTATTTGAAAATTATGATCCAGCCGCCGGAACTGAAGTGATGTTAAATAACATACGCGTTTGCACGCCGATAAAAGAGTTTTTGTTTCCTCTTCGCGAGCTTGCCGCTGTTTTTCCTGAGCCTCTGGAACCAAAGGAGGAGATAAGACCGTTTGCAGTCTTCGGGCTAAAAGACTGTGACTTACGCTCCATCGCTGTTCTGGACAAGGTTTTTCTGGAAAAGGAATTCGAGGATCCCTTTTATGTAAAACGACGGGAGAAAATGTTCATAATAACTTCCGATTGCTTCGAGCCGGCGGAGAGTTGTTTTTGTAATGTTATGGGCGGTCATCCCTTTGTGCGGAGCGGATTTGATTTGAATGTATCACAGATCAGTGACGGTTTTATTATCGAAGCAGGTTCACAAAAGGGTGAGGATTTTCTGAAAAGGAATTCGCAGATTTTCAGCCCGGCTGATAAGGACCAGATAGGTGAACGCGACAAAAATCGTCAGGAAACACAAAAACAGCTTGAGCGAAACAATGCCGATATGAAATTCGATGTGCCTGTAAATGAGATTGTCCAGAACAGTCATGATAGTGAAGTTTACGACCAGCAGGCAACCACCTGCGTTGAATGTCAGGCCTGCACGCGTGTCTGTCCTACATGTCACTGTTTCTATCTTTATGACACCAAACAAAAGGACTATTTTGGGAAGATGAAAATGTGGGATAGCTGCATGAGGCTTGCTTATGCACAGGTTGCAGGCGGAGAGAATCCTCGTAAAGTCCTTGGGGACAGGCTCAGGCATCGTTTTATGCATAAATTCTCATATTTTCTGGACAGATACGGTATTGAGATGTGCGTCGGCTGCGGCAGGTGTGTTGATGCCGAGGCTGGTGATGTGGATATCAGGGTGGTATTAAAAAAGCTGAACGAAGAGCTTCAAGGTAAAGGTAAGGAAGAAGAGAAAGCTGCAAAATGAATAAGAATCTCTACCAACCCGTTAACGGCGAAATTGTTGACATTATAGACGAATCTCCGACTATTAAAAGTTTTGTCGTTGTACCTGAAGAGGAATTTAAGTTTAAAACCGGCCAGTTCGTGGAATTGACTTTGCCGGGCGAAGGTGAAGCCCCTTTTACCCCGTCCTCGTCACCGGCCGTCTCTGATAAGATGGAAATTAGCATAATGAAAGCCGGCAGGGTAACGGCTTTGTTGCACGATTGCCGGAAGGGACAAAAGGTCGGCATTCGCGGGCCTTACGGCAGGGGCTATCCGGTTGATGATTATACAGGCAAAGATGTTTATATCGTCGGCGGCGGTGTTGGCCTGGCGCCGATACGATCCCTGTTTTTAACGCTTGTTGACAGAATACAGGATTTCAAATCGGTGGTTTGTAGATTCGGAGCAAGAACACCGGCAGATTTTATATATAAAAACACGCTTTTTGGCTCCTGGCAAAGAATAAACGGTGTAAATATCAGGCTGACCGTTGATAAGGCCGACGAGACGTGGACAGATAACGTGGGAGTTGTTACTACGATTCTATCGCCTGACGACGTTGATATTCAAAACAGCGTTGCAGTGGTCTGTGGTCCTCCGATTATGATGAAATTTGCCACATTGAAATTATTGGAATTCGGGTTTGGTGACGAGCAGATATACCTGTCGATGGAAAAAAACATGAGCTGTGGAATAGGTAAATGCGGCCATTGTATGCTTGGGCAATATTATGTCTGCAAAGACGGACCTGTTTTTACATACGATCAGATAAAGCGATATCCAAATATTTGGGATTGAGATAGTCCGCGTGTGAATCGAAATACGACGAAAAGAAAATTATGGGTGCAAAGCTAATTATTGATTTGGCCGGATGCAAGCTGCAGGAAGAGTCCGAAGTACGGTGTTCTTATAAGCATCATCCCGGGAACAAAGGTATCAACTCACTGCTTGAGATGATCCGTTTCGCTTTAATCTGTCGCAGGTGTGAAAGTGCACCGTGTATCAAGGCGTGCCCGCAGGATGCGCTGGAGAAAGTACCGTCTAAAAATAATGATGCCGGCATTCTCAAGCGGGCAAATATGTTATGTACGGGCTGTGGGACATGTGCGATAGCATGTCCGTTCGGAACAATATATACAGATTTAATACCGTACCCCTCCAGTGTTTGTGATGTATGCCGAGGCAGATTGGCACCGGGTGAAAAACCACTATGTGTCAACACGTGCGGGGATGGAAGTATAGATTATAAGGAAGTGTCGGTAGAAGGGGATATGATAGAGGTCTTTGACGATATCGTTGTTAGAGTATCCGGCGGTAATACGTGGGAACCGTTTTTGAGGGAAAAGGCAAAGAAATGAGTACCTCCTTGACCATTATATTCTGGATATTAGTTGTTCCCGGTACAATTGTTCTGGGATTAGTTGCCTCCTGGATAGTACGTAAAGTAAGCGCTCTGGTGCAGTGGCGTGTTGGACCGCCGCTTTTCCAGCCTTTGTATGATATAATGAAACTAATGGGCAAGGAAATCCTTATACCTCAGGAAGCCAACCGAACCGTATTTCTCATGGCGCCACTGGTTGGGTTGATTGGAGTGTTGTTACTTTCTGTGATGCTCTGGCGAGTGTTGTTTAGCCAGGCAGAGGCAGCCTTTATCGGCGATATTATTGTGGCGATATATCTTATGGTTCTGCCGTCACTGGCGTTAATTCTCGGCGGCAGCGCCAGTGCCAGCCCACATGCAGCGGTGGGGGCCGCCAGAGAGATGAAACTTGTGATGGGCTATGAGCTGCCGCTTGTGCTGGCCTTTATCGTAATAATAATAAAAACAGCAGCTCTTGCAGGCCAGGGTCAACAGCTTAGTCTGTATGCAATCTCGCAACATGCATCGGTTTTAAGCATATCGGGGATGCTGTCATTTTTAATTGCATTATTATGCATCCAGGCCAAACTCGGATTTGTTCCTTTCGATATAGCTGAATCTGATACCGAGCTTGCAAGCGGCATTCTTATGGAGTATTCAGGAGCATTACTGGCCCTTTGGAAGCTTGCTCACGCGGTAATGCTTGTAGCACTGCCGTTGTTTTTGGTTACTGTTTTTCTTGGTGGGTATGGTGACATCCACTTAGCTGGAGTATGGAAGTTTGTTGCTGTATTGCTTTTATTGATTTTCATCGGCGGAAGGTTATTGGCGGATCGCAGCAAGTTTATGGACGTGTTAGCTTTGTTAAGCTTTATTGTGGTATGTATATTGCTCGGACTTGGTAAGTACGTGTTGATATTGGTCTTATTAATTTTAATAAAAAATACAAATCCGCGTTTGCGAATTGACCAGGCGATGAAGTTCTTCTGGGTCTATTGCAGCCTCGCCATGGTCGCCGCGGTCATACTTGCATCATTAGGCTATTGTTATAACATCAACTGGCTTTAAGCTTGCCCTTGAGCGAAGCCGAAGGGATGAATATATGAGCTGGAAAATGTGGTCGTTGAAAAAATCGGTGTGGGTCTTTCATGTTAATACCGGTGCATGTAACAACTGCGATATTGAGATTGTTAATTGTCTGACACCGAGGTATGATATTGAAAGGTTCGGTATTAAGTTGGTTGGTTCTCCCCGCCACGCCGACGCCTTGTTGGTAACCGGAGTGGTGACCCGACAGGCGGCTCCGCGATTGATAGAAGTTTATCGACAGACCCCAAAGCCATGCGTTGTTTTTCCTATAGGTGCCTGTGCGTGCGATACGGGAATATTCCGTGGCGGCTACCATGTCGTCGGGCCTGTGGATAAGATAATAAGAGAAGAAGATCCCAATGCAATAATTGCCTTTGTGCCGGGTTGTCCTCCGAAACCGGAGGCTATGATTTCGGGCGTGGTCAAGGCGTTATCGGCAATATAACCAGGATAGAAATATGAACCAGGAAGAATTAAATAACAGGTTGTTGGAAATCAAGGATAAGCTCATAGATATAGAGCATACAACGAATAACAGGATATTCCTGCTTTGTGAAGCACAAAACAATTATTCTGTTTGCAAGTTCCTATTCGAAGAATTGCCTCTGAGATTTGTTATCGTTACCGGAATCGATTCCGACGATTGCTTTGAGGTTCTGTACCACTTCTCGAATGACGAAACTGGTCACGTTGTGACGGTCAAAACGTTTATTCGAGATCGGGAAAATCCTTCGATTGAGTCCATTACGCCTTTGATACCCGGTGCCGAGTGGATAGAAAGGGAAATACACGATATCCTGGGAATAGAATTCAAAAATCATCCGAATATGAGACGGCTGATCCTGAGTGATGATTGGCCGGAAGGTGTTTATCCGTTGAGGAAAGCTTGTCCTGAGCGGAGTGAAGGAACTAAGAAATGAAACAGAATGTGAAAAAGCCGATTCTGGCAGTAGGGCCTTTTCATCCGCTGCAGGAAGAGATGGAATTTTTTCAGCTCACAGTCGATGGTGAGATAGTCACCGATATCGACGTGAGGATTTCATATAACCATCGCGGTATTGAAAAAATCAGTGAGTCATTACAATTTGACCAGGTTCCTTATTTGGTTTCTCGTGTGTGTGGGATTTGTTCGGCCTCACATCCGTTGGCTTACATAAATGCCGTTGAGGAGCTTGCCGGAATAACAGCGCCTGAGCGTGCCCAGTATATACGCGTGATTATCAACGAGCTGGAACGAATTCACAGCCATCTGCTTTGGGTTGGTCTTGCCGGTCATTTTATAGGCTATGACACTGTTTTTATGTGGGCATGGAAGTATCGTGAGCCGGTGCTTGACTTACTTGAGGCGATTACAGGAAACAGAAATAATTACGGAAATGTTCGGGTTGGCGGCTGCCGGGAAGATATCCCCGACGAAATAATACCGAAGATATTGAAAGATATTGACACACTCGAAAAGAAAACCGAAATGCTTACCAAGGCGGTACTTGACGATCCTGTTCTGCATGTACGTCTAAAGGGTGTAGGGACGTTGAGCAAGGAAGATGCCGTCAGATACGCTGTAACCGGCCCAACCGCACGAGGCAGCGATATTGCTATTGATACCCGACGTGACGATCCTTATGCCGCTTATGGTGATCTGGACTGGAATGTGATTACTCGGCCCGAAGGTGATGTTTTTGCAAAAGCGGTTGTTCGACTCCTTGAGGTCCTTGAAGCAATTAAGATTATACGTCAAGCCGTTAAGAAAATCCCCAAGGGGCCTATTGCTCTTGAAGTAAAAGAAATTCCACCCGGAGAAGGTTGCGGACGTGCCGAAGCACCTCGCGGCGAGACATTTCATTACGTTCGCAGCGACGGTGGTAACAGGCCGATTCGGCATAAAATCCGAGCACCGAGTTATGTAAATGTACCTTCATTCAGGGCTTCATGCATAGGCGAACATATTGCTGATGTTACTATTACACTCGCTGCGGTAGATCCTTGTTATAGCTGCACTGAAAGGCTTGCCGTTGTGGATTCGCATCATAATATTGTCCATGATTATGAAGCGTTGCTACAAATGAGCCGTGATAGAACAGCACGGATTAAGAAGGAAATTGGCGCGCCGGAACTGAAGATGGAGGATTTATAAATTGGAAACAAGTATGCTTTGCATCCCTGTCTTTTTGCCGTTGATAATCGGTTTTGTAATTCTGTTTTTACCGAATAAACTTAGTTCCGTGTTCCGGGCATTGACGTTGATTATATCAATCATCGCATTTGTGCTTGCTATTTCTATCTTTACTTCCGGCGGCTCCGATGCGACCTGGTCTGTTTTACAATTGGATGGCCTGGAATTAATATTAATGCTCAGCGCGACAAAGCTGGGAGCTTTCATGTTGCTTTTCGCAATGGGTTTTGGGCTGCTCATCACCTTGTACTCATTGAGGTCACGATCTGCGGACGATGAGAAGCGGAATGCAAATATTTATTACGGTGCGACTCTGCTGGCGATAGGCGGCTCGGCTGGGATATTACTTTCAAATAATCTGTTGTTTTTGCTGATTTTCTGGGAGATTGTCACTGTCTCGTTGTATTTGCTGATAACCACCGGAGGCAGGAATTCCAATTTCGCTGCGACCAAGAGTTTTGCTATGATAGGTGCTTCCGATGCCGCTTTAATGTTGGGTGTCATTATGGTTTGGGCGCTTTCGGGAACGTTTGTTATCTCCAATGTTAGGCTGGAGGCAACTTTAGCGCTTCCTATCATTGCATTTTTATTGCTTATGTTGGCTGCCATAACCAAGGCGGGTGCATTACCTCTGCATACATGGGTCCCGACCAGCGGCCAGTATGCTCCCGCATCGGTGATGGCACTTTTACCCGCTGCCCTTGATAAACTCCTGGGTATTTATCTGCTGATAATTATCGTCCGGAAGATGTTTATTGTTCAAACGGCTGCTCTTAGCCTGGTCCTGGCAATTATCGGGGCTGTTACAATCATTGTTGCTGTTATGATTGCCATGGTTCAGCATAATCTCAAAAAGCTGTTGTCCTATCATGCTATTAGCCAGGTTGGTTATATGATTCTTGGTATAGCAACCGGAACACCTGTCGGTATTGCCGGCGGTGTATTCCATATGCTCAACAATGCTATTTATAAGTGTTGTTTGTTCCTGTGCGGCGGGGCTGTCGAACAACAGACCGGGACCGCTGATCTTGAAGAGCTTGGAGGTCTGGGAAAGAAAATGCCCTGGACTTTCGCTGCCTGCATGATAGCCGCTCTGAGTATTTCCGGTATTCCACCTCTAAATGGTTTTGTCTCCAAATGGATGATATATCAGGGTGTTATTCAGATGGGAGCTGAGAAGGTCGGCGCAACAGCCGGATTGTGGCCCCTATGGCTGGTTGCAGCGATGTTTGGCAGTGCACTTACGTTGGCATCATTTGTTAAGCTCATACATTCAATATTCCTTTCCCGCATGCCGAGCGGATTAAAGGAAGTCAGAGAAGTTTCCAGCCTTCAAATTATCCCTATGGCGGTACTTGCAGTGTTGTGTGTAATTTTCGGGATATTCTATTATAATGTGCCGTTAAAGATGTTTATTTATCCGGCATTAGATATAATCGAAGAACCTGCTTTGAGCACATGGGGCGCCGGATTTGCGACGATTTTAATAGCAGTGGGAATATTTATTGGTTTACTTATCTGGTTTATTGGGAAGTTGTCGGACAAGATTAGAATCGTACCGACCTGGACTTGCGGCGAAACTCAGCAAAATGACCAAATGATAATACCCGGGACGCATTTCTATAAGACTGTTGTGCAAATGGACGGTTTGAAACAGCTTTACAGCGGCCAGGAAAAGGGTTATTTTGATACTTATGACCAAGGTGGGAGATTCGGCCTGTGTCTGACGAGTTTTCTGCGATGGCTTCATTCCGGAGTTCTGTCTATGTATTTAACCTGGATAATTTTGGGATTGCTTGTGGTTTTGTTTGTGGTTTGCGGAATTTGGTGAGGTTAATATGGCAATTTTCTATATTTTATTACTTTTCATTTTGATTGCTGCTATCGTTGCAGTTGAGACCAAAAATTTGTTAAGCGCTGTAATATGCGTTGGGGCAATCGGTTTCGGCGGGTCCTTGATGTTTTTATTTCTCAGAGCACCGGATATTGCAATAACACAAATTGTGGTGGAAGTGCTTGGATTGATTTTGCTGATTCGGGCAACGATTGCCCGTGATTTGACTTTTATCAGCGGCGACAGGGAGTTCTTTGGAACGGTTGTTTCTGTTGTAATTGTTTTTATCATTTTCCTGGCCGGTGTTAGAGTTTTTGAGACGTTGCCCGAATTCGGTAAGCCCATCTTTGCTGAAACTCCGGACGCCGCTTCGCAAACTTACATCGAAAAAGGTCTGGAAGAAACAGGAGCAGCAAACCTTGTGACGTCGGTTATTCTTGATTATCGTGCATACGATACGCTTGGTGAGGCAACGGTGCTGTTTACATCAATTATAGGAGCGACAGTTATTTTACGAAGGAAGAGTAAAAAATTACTGGAGGACCCGGACGTATGAAAGGTATGACGGTAATAGTAAAAACTATCAGTAGCTGGGTCAAGGTGCTTATTATCCTGTTTGGTATTTACATCATTCTTTTCGGCCACCTGACCCCAGGAGGAGGTTTTGCCGGCGGTGTGATTTTAGCTTCTTCCTATGTGCTGCTGATGCTGGCATTTGGAAGAGAGTTTGTACAAGAAAACCTTCCTTCGACGCTTAGCTCGAAGCTTGATTGTATCGGAGCGTTTGCCTTTGGTATGATAGCAATTTTGGGTTTCGTTTTTGGTGGAGTTTTCTTTAAAAATTTCCTGGTTCAGTATGGCGAGAAGTTCAATTTAATAAGCTCCGGCACTATTCCACTGTCGAATATTGCAATTGGAGTGAAAGTCGGTGCGTCACTATTTCTGGTAATTTTTGTTCTCTCGACGTTCAGACGTAATCCATCGGCTGACAAAAAGGAGTCGGACTAATGCCTTATGCACTTTGCTTTTTACTGTTTATGATCGGGTTGTATTGTGCAGTCGTTAAAAAGAATATAGTTAAGATTGTCATTGGCATTATGGTCATGGAATATGCGGTCAATCTTTTCCTGATTATGCTCGGATATAGATTGAATGGTGATGCCCCTATAGTTGACAGAAGTATGATTGAATCCGGAACAACTTTAACCAGCAGCTTTTTGAATAGTGCCGTTGATCCACTGCCACAGGCCCTGGTTCTAACTTCAATTGTGATTAGTCTGGGCTCGCTGGCTCTTATGATTTCAATTTGCATTAGAATGTATGAAAAATACGGCACCTTTGATATCACCGAGATAAGGAGGTTAAAAGGATGAGCGGACTTTTGCCTGCTTTTGTTGTTATTCCTTTAATAACGGCGTTTGTACTCCCGCTTTTCGGCAAGAAAGGCAAGGATGTTGCGACTGTTTTAGCTAATGCAGTTACCATTTTACTGCTTGTGCTGGCTATTGTCGTTGTTGCTACCGGGAGGTCCGGAATCTACCAGGTAGGCAAATGGCCTATTCCGCTCGGAATCAATCTTGTCCTTGACGGTTTAAGTGCATTAATGCTTTTAGCCATTGGCGTAGTTGCCGCCGCGGCAATGCTCTTTAGCGCCAGATACATGGAACGATACACTGCCAAGTCAAAATACCTGAGTCTGTTTTTGCTTATGGTTGCCGGCATGAACGGCGTTGTGCTCTCAGGAGATATTTTCAATCTCTTCGTTTTTCTGGAAATTACATCGCTTGCTTCATATGCACTTGTAGGTTTTGGCTGTGAACATGAGGAGCTTGAGGCGGCATTTAAATATATGGTACTTGGAAGTATTGGTTCGATATTTATACTTTTTGGAATCGCCCTGGTGTATGGTAATACAGGCACGCTTAATATGGCCTATATTTCAAAAGCCATTCAGGAGGGGGGAACAAATATCGGTCTTAGTTTCGCCTTGGCTTTATTTATTGTCGGTTTCTGTTTGAAAACCGCCCTTGTGCCGTTTCATGCATGGCTGCCGGATGCACACTCTTCGGCGCCTGCTCCTATTTCTGCAATGCTCTCCGGAATCATCATTAAGACTCTTGGAGTTTATGCTCTGGTTCGGATTGTATTCAATGTTTTTGGTGTCTCAGTGCAAATCGGCTGGCTAATAGTTGTACTCGGTCTTTTGAGTATGGTGGCCGGAGCGTTTCTGGCGATCGGACAGTGGGATCTTAAGAGGCTCATGGCATATTCGAGTATCAGTCAGATCGGTTATGTCATTTTAGGTATCGGCCTTGGCGCAACACTAATTGCCAAAGGTGAAAATCCGAGTTGGGCTCTTCTTGGTGGATTGTTTCATCTGGTTAATCATTCCGTGTATAAGTCTTTGTTATTTTTAACAAGCGGTTCGATCGAAATGGCTACAGGAACACGACAGCTCAGAGAAATGGGTGGGCTGGCGGAAAGATTACCTTACACTCGCGCAACCTGTACAGTAGCATCTGCTTCGATTGTCGGTATCCCGCCATTTAGCGGTTTCTGGAGCAAGCTCATTCTTGTAGTTGCAGCCGTTCAGGCTCATCTTTACTGGATTGCTGCGATTATTGTATTCGTAAGTTTATGCACTTTAATTATGTATTTGAAGGTTCAGCGATATGTTTTTCTCGGAGAGCTGCCGGAGAACCTTCAGCAAGCGAAAGAAAACAAGGGCTCCATGGTTGTGGCGATGGTCTTTTTAGCTTGTTTATGTGTGCTTATGGGATTACTCGTGCTGGTACCCGGCTTAAATAAAATACTTCTACAAAATATTTTGCAACCCGCAGTTGATGTTTTAACTAATGGACTTAAGTACTCTGCTGACGTAATTGGGATGAAATAGTAAGGATATAATCGTATGAGACGACTGATTTATTTTGTTATAGCTTTTGTGGTATGGACCTTACTAACATGGCCGTTTGTTGAAGGAAAAATTGACATCCAGGTAGTGGTTGCGGGGCTGATAGCTTCTGCCGTGGTTGCGATTATTTTCCATGAAATACTGCCCAAAGAGCATCATATATTTATTTCACCTGTACGGATATTTTGGTTATTAATATATATACCGGTGTTTTTCTATTATGTCATAATGGCCAATTTTGATGTCGTCTATCGTGCCCTGCATCCGAAGATGCCGATAAAGCCGGGAATCGTAAAGATTAAAACAAATCTTAAAACAGACTCCGGGATTACCGCCCTGGCTAATTCCATTACTCTCACGCCGGGGACTTTGACGGTGGATCTCACTGAGGATGGCTTCCTGTACGTCCATTGGATTAATGTGAAATCTGATGATGTTGAGCAGGCGACAAAATTCATTGCCCAAAGGTTCGAGTGGTTTATAAAAAAGATTTTCGAATAAAAGAGGTTGATATGGAGATTTTATTTAACATATTTTACTTTGGCCTGTTTATTTGTTGTTTTCTATGCCTTTATCGGATAGGTCTTGGCCCGAGCGCCCCGGATCGAACTGTAGCTATTGATATATTAGGTATTGTTGTGGTTGGTTGTTGTGCAGTGCTTGGTCTGTACACAAAAAAGGATTTTTATCTCAATGTCGCTCTTGCCTGGGCATTATTGAGCTTTATAGGAACAATAGCATTGGCGAAATTTTTGGAGGGACGAAGCTTCGATGACTGAGATTATAGGATACATATTAATAGCAATCGGTATTTTATTCGATATATTCGGCTGTATCGGGCTGGTTCGCTTTCCTGATGTTTATAACCGTCTGCAGGCGGCAACGAAATGCGTCACTCTCGGTACTATTGTTCTTTTGATCGGTGTCGCCTTGGCCAGTGGTTCCGGCGCTATGGCCGCCAAGGCGATTATTTGTGCTGTTTTTCTCATTTTGACCTCGCCGACAGCCGCCCATGCAGTAGCCAAAGGTGCTTATGCATCCGGTGTGGAACTGTGGGAAAACAGTGTTGTTGACAAATATGCGGATGAAATTGAACAGTAATAATAGTTTATATTAATAAAAAAATACCAACGGAGGTCTGAAATTGCGTTTACCAAAGTTGAGAGAATTAAAAGAAGCTGTCACGGCGGTAGTCTCGCCGCGTTTCACAACTCGTTTTCCGGCTAAACCATGTATTGTTCCGGATAAGTTAAGAGGCAAGCCTGAATTTGATCTTGATATTTGTATCGGCTGCGGTGCCTGTGTGAATGTCTGTCCGAGTCCGAACTGCTTAAGTATGGTTGATGATCTCGAAGCGAATCCTCCGGTCAGAAAAATTACGCATCAGACAGCTGCCTGCATTTTTTGCGGTAACTGTCACGAATATTGCACGACGACAAACGGCATAAATCTCTCTAACAAATGGGATTTGGCTACTATGGATAAAGATGCCATAGTTGAAACTCATGAGTTCGAGCTGCAAATGTGCGAAAAATGTGGTGAGTTAATCGGTACTAAAAAGCATCTTATCTGGCTTTATGAGAAACTTGGTCCGCTGGCCTATACTAATCCTTCACTGTTGATTGCTAAAAGCGGACAATTACAAACTCATCCGGAGCATATCCACCAGCCGCCTGAGAAAGAAAAATCGGAATCCCAGATGGGTGATTTTATGCGAGTCCTTTGCCCGAAGTGCAAGTGCGAAGTGAATATAAAGTTGTAAAACTCCATAATTGCATATAGCGGCGGTTTTTCGCATGTCACATCGTTCAAGGCGACACTAAGAAACCCCTATGGGTAATGAGCAGCAGATATTAGAGCAGTTGGATAAACTGCGTGGTTCATCGACTGTTATTGTCGGTATTGGAAATACTCTCAAAGGTGATGATGCCGTGGGGCCGCTTGTTTGCGAACAGCTCGAGCAAGCGGAAATATCGGCTTATATTATAGATGCGGGCACAGTCCCTGAAAACTATATACAGCCGATAATTAACAAAGCACCCCGGAATTTGCTTCTTATTGATGCAATCGACTTTAATGCTTCGCCGGGAACGATTAAAATCTTCAAATCAGAGCAACTCAACTCAATAGTAATTTCAACACATACACTCTCGCCACATCTGTTCATAGATATGATACTTCAAAGCATTAAGCCGGAGGTATATTGTATCGGTATTCAACCTGCACAAACACAGTTGGGTCAGCCTGTATCGTCCCTGGTTTCTCAGGCAATCAAGCTTCTCTGCGGTATCCTTATAGAGATTTTTCCGCCTGCGAATTAGATTTCCATTGAGTACACAGAAGCTGTTTCAACTGATCAGACGAAGAACTTTATTTACATCGGCGTCCGAATCAAAAGCCAGATAAAAAATGGCGCGGTTGCTGATGGAAGCACCACTGAAAGCTCGAAGGTTGATACCGGCATCTGCGATTTCTCTTGATAAATCCGCACTAAAGCCGGGTTTGTTGCCTGTGGCGATTCGTATTCCATGAAGTGATTTTGTCTTCTCGAAGCCGGCTTTTTTAGCGGCCCTGACCTGTCTGGCCCCCTTTATAGGCATAACGAAAACAACGCCTTGTCCTGGTTGGTCAGGTGCACGGCGAGCGTTGACAAATTCAAGATCAATATCTGCCTGGGCAAGAGCATCAAGTTTCTCGGCCAATCCGCCGGGGCGATCCTCTGTATTAGCAGCCCACACATCAACACGACTGATATCCATTCTCATGATAAATTCTCCATAAACATAATTGACAAAAACGTCCAACAAAATAGCGTTATGGATAAGTATATAAGTTTGGCGTTTACTGCAGTATTTGTCAATACTTAAAGAGGTTTATTTCAATAAGTTTTAATATTTTATAAATATTAGTAGGAATGAAACTATAAATATTCGGCGGCTATTTTGTAATAGAAACAGGAAAAGAAACATGGCCTATGCCAATTGACTCGACATAGGCCCTGAGATACATCCTGGAAAGTTCCGCCTTTTTATTCTTACAGCTATATTCTATTGCTGTTTTATAATTGGCAGACTGTTTCCGTTATTAATTGTCATTTAATATTTATGGCCGATAAAGACGTATATCATCGATGTACATTATACCTTTACCGCCAGGCTGAGAATTACCGATGTCACCTAAACCAATACCAAAAGAAGTGACATTGGTAAGATCAACGCCGAGATCTGTAAAGCTCTGCAGCGGGATGTTCCATTCGGTCCACTGTGTTGTCAAAGATGCATTCGGATCATCATAATAAAGCGCGGTGCAGTTATTAACGGCAACATACATAGACTCGGAATCATTGGTTGTTAAACCTATATCCAGAGATGTCCAATCCGGGCTGACAGTTGTACTGGGGAAGCTGACATTCGAGAATTGAGCCTCACATGCTACAGACGGATTGTGGCTTGTAACCGCCAGGCCGATATATATCGGATTAGCCATACTTATTTGTTTCAAACTGAACGATGTCCAGTCCACGCCGTTTTCCGAGTAATATGACCTGAGTAGTCCTCCGGATGTACGTTCGAATTTGACCCAATAAGGTACGGCGACGTTGGGATCGAATTGTCGCTCTGTTACATCGTTTGTTATGGAACGGTACTGGTATCGGACACCGTTTTCAGGGGTCATTAAAAGTGCGCAATATCGGGCATTTGCATCCAGCGTATCACGGATCATAATGCCGGCCTTGGCAAACGGGTCCGCGCTTTCCTCTATACTATCGACCCTTGCTACTATTTTCACTGCGCCGGTGTGCTCCTTATAAACAAACTGGAATTCGTCGGATTTGCCATAAATATCTGAGCCGATTCCCTTGATTTTATAGATGCCACCCGGCTCCTCTGCAAAGCTGCTGAGTTTTGGAGGATTGCCTCTGAACCATATTGTTAAGGATTCCACATCTTCTTTTGTCCAGTCCTGTGGCTCGTCCCATTGACGTTTGGCTTCGGAATAATATAGTGTACCGGTCTTTTCAAGATCAGTACCTTCATTTATGGTACCATCGTTGTCGTATTGTAAAGGCATTGATTGGAGACCTGTGCGGATTATGTTTTTCTCCATGGAAACAGTTTCGATGTAACCGACGGTCATACCTGTATTATTAACGACGTAGTCTAACCATGTATCGTAAATAATATTGTTGGCGTCATCGTAATCCTCGAAATTATCCACCACCAGGAAGTTGACCGTCGTAAAGCTCCAGACATCTCCTCTCCAGGGGCTGTTTGGATCCGTGTTGTTTATTTCATCGACACGCCAGTAATATGTCGTGTTGAACTCTAAAAGATCGGCTCCGAGAGGTTCAAAAGTCGTACCGCTTTGATTTTCGGATACCAGCACGCCCCGTGGGTCGGATAAGCTTGCCTCGTTGACATCATTGAAATCTGTACCGAAGTACACATTATGTGTATCGGTATATTGTCCTTCCTTCCAGCTAAGGAGTGTGTCTCGGACCACTTCCTGGGCCTCATTATCGGGATTGGGCAGTGTTGCGGCGGAACTTAAACCGCTGATCATAATTTGCTGAATCTCTTCCTGCGTCAATGATCTTTTATATACGCGAACATCGTCGATCTTGCCCATAAATGAATTATTCTCGGGGGCGTTGCCGATTCGAAGAGTTTCTGTACCTGAGGGTATCACCGTTCCCGTTACGGCAGCGGCGGGTTGTGAAGGTTCTCCGTTGATATAATAGAGATGTGCGCCTTCTTCTATTACCATCGCACAGACATGTACCCATTCGTTGAGTGGTACCGAGCCGATGCTGACAGATTGAACAAAAGTATCACCCAGGCTAAAATGAAGAACACCGCGACCGTCGTCATCAAGACAAGTGTAAAGACTATACATTCTGGGGTTATTACCCTTTGTAATAATCGCCTGATAACCTGACCAGGCCGAGGCCTCAGCGCCGGTGTGCCTTGGAGTGTTAATCCAGGCCATTAAGGCGACTTCATCGTCCGGCTGTAATGATTCGTCGTGTGGCACCTCGACGAAATCATCGACTCCGTCGAGCCATAAAGCACCGCCTGCGTATCCATATACCCATTGCGGATTGCTTATGGGGTTGCCGTCTGTTTGAATGAGTTCGCCGTCATTGGAATTGCCGCTTGAATCATAAGCGATCAGGCCGGATTTCTCATCAAGCTTCCACCAGCCGAGCAGATCCGGGTCTTGGGCATTGGCTGTGCTTATTAGAGTCAGGCCGAGCAGCAGACCAAAACATGTCAAATAAATCAATTTCTTACACATGATAATCCTCCTTTAAATGTTTATTATGAAAGCGATTGATACAGTATTTACCCTCACTACATTACGTCACAATACATACCCGCCTGCCTTTTTTATCAAAATAATTAGGTATAACTTGCCCTCTGCCTGCTTTATAACGAAGATTTACAGACTATGAACCACAGGTTAGATATTAATAGTATTATAAAGTATTTTTTATGATTATTCAATACATAAAATGATAAAAGACGCTCTTTTGCACAATACTAAAGATAATTATACGTATCATTTTTCCATTTTTATTATGCCGGCAATGGGAAAGAATATCATTGTAAAATGACTCAAATCGTTACCGAAACCTACAGCTTTAATATCAGGCAAAGATAATTCCTGCCGTGATTAATTGCCATTTGATATTGGTGGGCGGTACAGCCGTATATCATCGATGTACATTATGCCTTTGCCGCCCGGCTGCTGATTGTCCCTGTCACCTAATCCAATACCTAAAGAGCTAATATTAGCAAGGTTTACACCACGATCTGTAATACTCTGCAATGGGATGTTCCATTCGGTCCACTGGTCTATCGAAGCTGCATTTGGGTCATCATGATAAATCACAGCGCTGTTGTTGAGAATTACATACATCGGTTCGTTATCGTTAGTCAACAGACCTATGTCCTGAGAAGCCCATTCCTCGCCAACGGTCGTATTGGGGAAGCTGAGATTCGAGAACTGGGCTTCACACGGTACAAGCGGATCATGGCTTGTCACTGCCAAACCAATATATATAGGATTAGCCATGCTTACTTGTTTTAAGCCGAACGAAGTCCAGTCCGTGCCGTTTTCCGAGTAGTAAGCTCTTAAGAGTCCGCCGGAAGTACGTTCGAATCTGACCCAGTAAGGTGCGGCAACATTCGGGTCGAATTCCCTGTCGGTAATGCCACCTATAGTTGACCGGTACTGGTATCGAACTCCGTTTTCGGGGGTCATTAACAACGCGGCATACCGGGCGTTTGCATCCAGCGTGTCACGGATCATAATGCCGGCCTTGGCAAACGGATCTGTATTTTCCAGACTATCGACCCTTGCTATTATTTTAATGGCACCGCTGTGCTCCTTATAAGCAAAGTGAAATTGGTCGGCTCTGTCCCAGATATCCTCGCCTATACCCTTGACCGTGTAGATGCCTGACGGTTCCTCTACAAAGCTGCTGACTTGCGCCGGATTGCCTCTGAACCATATTGTTAGGGATTCGACATCTTCTCTTGTCCAGTCCTGCGGCTCGTCCCATCGGCATTCGGCTTCGGAATAGTACAGTGTACCGGTCTTTTCAAGATCAGTACCTTCATTTATGGTACCATCGTTGTCGTATTGCAATGGCATTGATTGTTTGCCTGTATGAATTATATCTTTCTCGACGGATGTAGATTCGATATAACCAACGGTCATACCGGTGTTATTTGAGAAGTAGTCCAACCATGTGTCGTATATAATATTGTCGGTATCGTTATAGCTCTCGAAATCATCCACCGTCAGGAAGTTGGCGGTCGTAAAGCTCCAGACGTCACCTTTCCAGGGGCTGTTTGGGTCAATGTCGTTTATTTCATCGACCCGCCAGTAATAAGTTTTGCCGAATTCGAGAGGCTCGGCACCGAGAGGATCAAAAGTGGTGCTATCCAGACTTTCACTAACAAGGACGCCCCGCGGATCAGATTTTATTGCCTGGTTAACATCGTTGAATTCGGTTCCGAAATACACATCACGTTTATCGCCATAGATACCCATATCCCAGCTTAGAACCACATCTCGTATGACATTTGTCCTTCCGTCTCCGGGATTTGGATTAGAGGCCTTTGGGGTTGGTTTTGGGCCGAATCGGTACATTAAAGCTACCTCTTCGGCTGTAAGTGCATGATTAAAAACCGCCACTTCATCTATAGTTCCAATATAGTTTCTCCACATGCGACGTGCTTCGCTGCTGCGGGGGCCGCCGATACGAACTGTCAGGATAAGATCAGATAAAGTCCAGTTCGGATCACTGGTAACTTCCATTTCCCCATCCAGATAATAAATAATATGCTGGTCCGAAGCACTGCAGGTTACGGTGATATGATGCCACTGATTGTCATTGAGTGTTACATCAGTATCCATTGCCCAATCTCCCGGGTAGCTGACAGTTCCTTGATCGTCGGGTTCTGAAAGAATATATGGAACGCCTGTATCGGTAAGCTCGAAGTCAGTGTCATGTTGTTCGCCTATAAGTACCAAAGCGGGACCCCATTCCTGGTAAACGGTCGGCGTTTTTTGCCAGAACGCAAATGTCGATTCCCCGATATTTAACAGACCCGGTGTAAGATTAGCATCGCAAATAGTAAATGGAGCGGTAGAAGTTAAAAACTGTAGGGCACTGCCTTTATAGCCATCATTTATCCACTTGACCTTGCTTTCATTCGTAGGATCCATGTTTCCGTCATGGCCGTAACCCGAGGAATCGGCGAACGTGTTACGGAAACCTTCGTCCAGTTTCCACCAACCAACAAGCTCGGCATTGGCCGTACCGGTTAATATCAAAACCGACAACAAAACAGCAGAAATGAGAAATGAAAATTTTATACACATTAGACGCCTCCTTCGATTAGAAAGTTTAGAGTGAAAAACAAGCTATCAATATTGTTTATTATATCGGAATATATTCTGAAAGGAATAATATTTAGATGATTGAAAAACACCTCCTATAATAAAATCACTTTATTCAGTATAAAGCAATAAAACACAACCGGAGAATGTAACTTCGGTATTCCGACCTTGTTTTATCTGTAACTAATGAAATAAAGGTGCCTTATGGTCTTTATAATCAAAATCCACAGACAAAAACCAGTACGTTTAACAGATTTTACTACCTTCTAATTATATTGTATTCTGAACGGAAAAATTCATTATTTTGCGTAAAACAAACATCATTATGCGAATAATCCTTGTTACTGTCTCTGTGTTATCAATGTTATGTTTGCCTGTGATTTATTGAGAGGATTTGTGGTTGAGTGCTATATCAAGAGCCTTTTGATATTTGATTGAATTGGGATCGATATCGATAGCTTTTTGGTATTGTTTGACGGCATCGTCGTATGCACCTTTTTTTTCGTAGATGACTCCGAGGTTGTAATAAAGCTCAGGATAATCGGGGCTGTTCTTCTGACCTGTAATATATGTCTCTATAGCTTGTTCGGTTTTACCCTGATTAAACAAAATGACTCCCAGATTCAGATACGCATTTGCATGTTCGGGTTGGTAACGAATAGACAGGCGATAGTTTTTTATTGCCTGTTCGTTTTTTTGCTGCAGTTGGTAAGCGAAGCCCAGATTAAAATAAGCTTCGAATTGAGTATGATCCAGAGCTATCCCCTTTTTATTATAAGCAATTCCCTGGTCCAGTTTTCCCATCTTTGATGCGGCTAATCCCATAAAGACATATGGGGCCGACCAAAGGGGCAGCTTTTTCTGGACAATCTGATATTGTTGTAGAGCCTGGGCCTGATCATTCACCTGCTCCGATGCCAGCAGGGATGCATAAATCCAGTGCAGATGCCAGTCAGATGGATTCTCTTTGATTGCCTGTTTATAGGTCTCTAAGAATGCATCGAATGGTATCTTAGTAACCTTCTCCTTGAGTATTTGAATGTATTCTTCTAAATCCTGGACGCTCTGAGCGTGGTAGGCCTGATTCGTAAATGGGGCTCTGGTGATATAATTTTCCAGGACATTTTTAGTTATTTTATACTGTTCAAGTATTGTATAGCCCAATATCCCGGCACATTCCTGTTCGTTTGGAACGGCCCTCTTCCGGATATTTTCTTTCCTGATGGATTCCGGAAGCAATCGCTCGATTTGTTCGAATAGGTTAACGGCCAGTAGATAGTTACCGGAAAAATTGAAGTGTACATGCTCGTAAAACCATTGCTGACCGGGGATCTGCTGCTCGCTTTGTGCCGATATCACGCCGGCTGCATCAATAAAATAGACACCCTGTTCCTGTTTTTCCAGGGCTGTCTGGCGAATAATTTGATTGTTCTGCAGGTCTGCCCTGAAACGCAATGTATCAAGCTCACATGCCTGACGAAAGGCTTGTGAAGCTTGCTCATATTGTTGAGTTTCCCAATAACAGCGTCCTATGCGAAAATGCGTTTCTGCATAATCCGGATCCTGCATTAAGGCATCTTGATAAGCCCGGACGGCCCCCTGGAAGTCCCTGTTTTCTTCACAATCCAGTCCCTTCTGATACAGCAATTCCCACACCTGCAGCTTGTCGGTTGATATTTCCGTCCGATGCTGACTGGCAAAAGGCGGACAATCCTTAAGATTCACTGCTACGGTGGAAAATAGTATCGGCACACCTCGTTTCATTGATAAATCACGTATATCTGCAAGGTTTGCCTTAAAATGTTGATAGACCTGATTAAGTTCGGGGTTCTGTGCACTGACTTGACGGCCAAGGAACATCTCCATACCGGCCCAACGCTGAGGTTGTTCGGAATCAAAAGACAAACGATGCAAAATCTCATCCAGCAACTGAACGAGACGAACACTTTTTAACTTGATAAACACGCGTATGAGAAAACGGTTCGACATCAAAGGACTGAACACTGTGCCGGCGCCATAAGGGCCCACCACTTCATTGTTGCCTAAGTAAACCACCAGCAGATCCGGTTTGTGTTTGAGGCAATCCTTTGTTATTTCCAGAACCGCATGTGAATTAATTGCAGGCATGGCCAGGGTAATAACCTCAAAATGCAATTGAGGATAGCTCTGATTGAGTAAAACCTCGAGTGTGCGACCGAAGCTAAAAGCGGGTTCCGGCACACCCTGGGCGGCGGAGGCGCCGAGGATAAAAATTCGATAGGTGTTGGACGGCTTTGTCGCAGAGAAGACAAAAGGAGAAAAACTTCGGGCAATGTCCCGGGGAAAGAACTGCCAGGCGAATCGGGCATTATTGCAATAAGCCTTTTCACCGGAAACCTGACATGCGGAAAAGGCATTTGTCGAATAGCCGTAACCGATAACACGCAGTCCGGATTCTAAAAGACCAAGCAGTATTACAGGGATCAGAATCAAAGTGACAATACGAAACAGCCACAAACGGGATCGGCTGACGGGCGGATGTTTCTGAGCCTTTGTATTCTTTTTAAGGTTCCTGCTTCGCCCGGGCTTTCGGGGACGCTTCCTTGTAATGGTCTTTTGCCTTTTATTTGTTTTCACTGTGGCTTACAGGATTATCCGACAGAATTTTATTTTCACTGAATCGAACTAATCCATATATAACATATGGGAGTGAAACTCACAATATATCAGGGTACGAAAATTATTGCGGATATCTTTCGTTCGATTCTCCATCGACATCGGCATGTATAATTTGAGCAGGTGATTCGGAAGCATCGGCAATATTATGATATTTCACCGAACGGGCGGGGACTTATCGATTAACGGGTTTCGTATAGGATGACAAATCCATGAATTGGATGATATTTGAGGGATATTTGTATGCGGCGGCCGTTTTATCCGGCCACCGCATACGTGTCGATTTGATACAAAAACAGGAAACCAATTATATATTTTGAGTTGGTAAACTCTAATCTGCTTTTCTCTAAGCTCTTATATATTAATGATACTCCTGTAAAAGAGTTCAGCCTTTAAATACTGCTGTTGGGATCATCAGTCTGTATCCCTGGGAATATACAATCGTATATCATCGATGAATATCCTGCCTTCACCGTCGGGTTGTTGATTGCCTATGGTACCTACACCGATTCCCAACGAGTTGACGTTTGTAATATCCACACCGTTATCCGTAAAACTCTGCAGAGGAATATTCCACTCTGTCCACGAGCTTGTTAGCGATGCGTTGGGATCTTCATGATAAATCGCACCGGTGCCATTGAGTACCACATACATCGGCTGGGCATCGTTAATGTTTATCCCAATATCCTGCGAACTCCATGGCTGATCGCTGCCGGATCCCGAAATCGTTACGTTGGAAAATACACCTTCACAAGTCGTGGAGTTATCATGACTGGTTACTGCTAAACCAACATAGGCAGGTGATGTCATGGAAACCTGCTTTAAACTAAACCTTGTCCAGTCGCTGCCATCTGGTGAATAATACGCCCTGATAAGTCCGCCGGATGTGCGTTCTATTTTCAACCAGTAAGGTGCCATGGCATTCGGATCCATATCATTATCTCCTCTTGTTGTGGCGCCGTCGGTAGTGGTACGAGTCTGGAACCGTAGCCCCTTGTCGGGGTCGGGTGTAAGCAGCAGGGCTGCGTTTTTTGCACCCGGTTCGAGTGAATCACGGATTATAATACCCGCCTTCGAATCTTTATTAATAGGCTCCAGGCTTTCAACCTTTGCGATAATCGATACGGTTTTATTTGAGGCGAGTTCCTTATAGGCAAAGTGGAATTCGTCGGCGACGTTCCATATATCTGCACCGGCGGCCACAATAGTGTAAGTACCTGCCGGATCTTCTGTGAAGCTGCTGGAATACGCCGGACGGCCTTTGAACCACAGTGATAAAGTCTCGAGATTGTCTTTTGTCCAGTCCTGAGCCTCCGCTAATTCCAGTTCGGCTTCAGAGTAGTATAATGTTCCGCTTTGTTCAAGGTCGGTTCCCTCGTTAACGGTACCATCGTTGTCGTAATACAGCGGCATGGATTTTTTGCCGCCATGAATTTCGTCAAGTTCGGCATAAGGGGCTTCGAAATATCCGACCGTCATACCGGTATTATTCACGAAGAAATCCACCCATGTATCGTAGATTTTATTATCCGTATCGTCATAGTCTTCAAAGTCATCTATAAGGTCGTAGTCGGCTATCGTGAAGCTCCAGACGCGACCTTTCCACGGACTGTTCGGATCAACATCGTTGTTTTCATCGACGCGCCAGTAATATGTTTTTTCAAATTCAAGAAGGCCCGGAATCTCGTAAGAGGTTTCTGTCATATCCGCTTGAATCAGTACACTTCTTGGGTCGTCTATCTCGGCTTCATTGACATCATTAAAATCTTCCCCAAAGTATAGATCGTGTGTGACGACAAACATCCCGCCTTTCCATCGAAGGTCCGTATCTCGCGGCACTTCTGTCTTCGTGTCCTTGGGCTTGGGGGCACGGGCAAGTCCCGGAGGTGTTCCGACATCAAACATTACATCCTGAATATCTTCCTGAGTCAGTGCCGCATCATACAATCGCACATCGTCAATAGTACCCCAGAAAGCATTGGCACCACCCAGATTGTCGCAGCCGATAACTATTGTATTATCTACTCCGGGGCCGAAAACAAATTTAGCGGCATCATCCTGTATCCCGCGGAGTTGAACAAATGAATCAGCCTTTTCCCCATCGACGTAAAGACTTATATTGGTTCCATCGAATGAAACTCCCAAATGAATCCATTCGCCTATCGGTGGTACTTGGTCAAATTGCACATCAGTTATATCCTCGCCCCTGCTGGAGAACTTCATGTCGCCGTTCGTACTCACCTCAAGATACCACATCGTAGGCGCTGTGCCGCCGGTAGGAATTTCCCAGCCGTCTCTTTTACCGATAATTCCCTGCCAATTGCCGTTTACTCCGTCCCATTTAATCCAGCATGCTACGGATAATTCACCAGTTTCCTCTGATGGATTCCATGTGCCGCAATTGACCCAGTAAGGTGTAGGATTGGTGCCGTCAAAATAGATTGCCTTTCCAAAATTGGCAGCGCTATCGACCCAGTTGGGATCGGCCTGTGCCTGCCCGTCGTGACCATAACCCGAATAGTCTTTGACTAACGTACCGGAGCCTTCGTCCAATGGGTAGTATGCCACCATGTCACCGAGTGTGCTGTTGGCGGTAAAACTCAGCACTAACGCAAAGGAAATGGCAAACAATAATTTCACACGCATAATTAACCTCCTTCGAAAAATAGTGTTAGTTCGATAGATAGTATTAGATTGAGAAGAGTTACTAATTTCGTTTTTTTTATATCGGAACATAATCAGGTCAAAATGATGTTTTAAAATTAATAACGCCTCCTTTCCTTAGATACCCGCCATTAAAACAACCTGAAAGCCGGAGTGCGTCACCCCGATGGCCTGCTCTTCATGGTGTATTATTGCATCGGTAAACAAATTTTTTATCATGCTTGCCTGCTTGATAATGAAAATCTTCAGGCAAGGAACATTATACTTATTAGTGTATTTCTTCTATTATATTAATTTTTCCTTGAAATAAGTCATCATTTTGTGTATAATAATCATCATTATGCGCATCACTATCAGCGTTTTACGTTATTTAATAAGTAGTTTATGTCAAATATTCAGAAAGTCATATTATTAATTGAGAAATCCAGAGCTTTCGGCAAGGGATTGATTACCGGAATAGTCCAATATTCCAATCTTTGTGGTCCCTGGTTGTTTTATATGGAACCGGAATTCTACAGGACCGGATTATTTTTCGTGCGTCTGCACAGTATCTGCACCAATCGTTCGATTTCATTTTTTCTGCCGATTACCGGGTCCAGCTCGCCGTCCTCGGCCAGTTGTGTAAGGTCTCTGCCGAAGCTGTCCAGCGCGGGTGTTTTACTCTTGGCCTTACGGCCGAGCGTCGGGCTCATTTTCATCCCAAGCGCTGCGGGGCCGTCGTCCACACCGGCGCCCAGAAGATTCAACACTTCCTGCCGCACCTCCTCGAGCTTCAGACCGATATCTAAAAGAACCTGGGCCGCAATCCCTTCGCTCTCTCGAAGGATACCCAGCAGGATATGCTCGGTCCCCACGTAATTATGGTTCAGCGAC
>Ga0315548_1000363_pt1 | contig 42277 bp, 37 predicted proteins | sample SalMarSW160110MG_2_FD_202540 | JGI IMG/M metagenome (GOLD analysis project Ga0315548, IMG submission 202540) | Salt marsh sediment microbial communities from the Plum Island Ecosystem LTER, Massachusetts, United States - Salt Marsh Sediment SW1601-110 ... | reverse complement strand
TCATCTTCCGGCATCAACATCACACCGCGTGGCTTCCGACCTCGCATGGGCATCCTCCCGTGATTGGTATGGACGGATTCTATCACAGAAGTCAATTTCTTGCCAAATTTCAGCTACAGTCCACTAGGAGGTTCAACAATGTCTGGAAAGCAGAAGACGATATTGCTGGTACTTGGTCTGATGATACTTTGTAGCTTGATCGCCCTGGCTGTGGCGGTTGGCTATTCCTTCTGGCCGCAGTTGGCGCAACAGCAGCAATCGGCACAGGCGCAGCCCACCGTGCTCATCATCTCGCCCCAGGCGGGAGAGCAGGTGACGGTGGGGCAAGTGGTGATGATCCACGCCACCGCCAGTGGAGCGCCCAAGATCGCGCGCATTGAGCTGTGGATCGATGGTCAGTTGCACGCGGCGCAGGATAGCTCGTTGCCCGATGGTACCTCGCCGTTCCCGTTGATAGCCCCCTGGCAGCCTGCCAATCCTGGGACGCACACGCTGATCGCGCGGGCCTTTGATGCCCAAGGCGAGCGTGGGCAGGCCGTCGTCGAGGTGGAGGCCACCTCAGAGGGTGACCGGGATGCGGATGGCGTGGCGGACGATCTCGACGCCTGCCCCGACGAGCCGGGCGTGCCCTCCGCCGAGGGCTGTCCCGATCGGGATGGGGATGGGATCGCGGATGGTGCGGATGGCTGCCCCGACACACCGGGCATGGGCGCAGGCTCCGGCTGCCCGGTGCCCAGCGACGGTGACCGCGACGGCGACGGCATCCCGGATGCAGATGATGCCTGCCCCGACACGCCGGGCGTGCCGATGGATGGCTGCCCGCTGGCCGGAGACCGGGACGAGGATGGGATCCTGGATGGGGAAGATGCCTGCCCTGACGAGGCCGGGTCTCCCGCAACCGAAGGCTGCCCCGACCGCGATGGCGACACGACCCCTGACGCTGAGGATGCCTGCCCCGACGAGCCGGGCCCACCGGAAAGCGGCTGCCCCGCACCCGCCGACGGCGACCGGGATGGCGATGGCTTCCCCGATAGCGAGGACATGTGCCCCGACGAGCCGGGCGTGCCGGCGACCTGGGGCTGCCCTGACCGGGATGGCGACGGCGTGCGCGATAGCGAGGACGAGTGTCCCGACGAACCCGGCCCGCCCGAGAACCATGGCTGCCCGGTTCCTGAAGGCGGCCCTGGCGGCGGTGGGCCCCCCGGTGGCGGTGATGACACCGACTCCGATGGCGACGGTATCCCCGATGCTGAGGATAGCTGCCCCGGCGCGCCGGGCCTGCCCGAGCACGAGGGCTGTCCCGACCGCGATGGTGACTCGGTGCCCGACTATCGGGACATGTGCCCCGACGAGCCTGGTCCACCGGAGAGCCTCGGCTGCCCCGAGGGCACTGCCGACAGAGATGGCGATGGCGTGCCAGATGATGCCGATCCTTGCCCCGACGAGGCCGGGCGGCCCGAGGACGGCGGCTGTCCGCCGCCGGAGGCCGATCCGGTGGAACCGGGGCTTCCCCCGCCAGATGACATGGAGGTTGAATGGCCGGGCTCCGTTGGGGAGTTGCCGATCTCTGTCGAGTTCCAGGCCCTGAGCTTTCAGGTGAGCCACGACTATGACGGTGTCTACTGCTACCCCAGCCTGAACGAGGGTCCCGTGGAGCGGTACAGCTTTGAACCGCTGGGCGGGCAGCAGTGGGACATCGCTGCGGATCTGGGCAGCCGGACGCTCGTCACGGGCCTGAGCCAGCCCATCGAGGTGCTGGTGGAGTGCGGCGCCGACAATGTTTACTTTGGAGATGGGGAGGGATGGGGTACCTACTGGGGTATCGGCTCCATCGATATGAGTCATCCCTCCGCTGACTGGGACGGCCACGTGATCACCGTCAGGTCCGAAGGTGGGGACGATGGGCGCTGGTTCGAGGTGCAGTACCGCCTCTGCTCCGGGTCGTGCGAGGATGCGGCCTTCCCGGCGCCGCTGGTGCTGCTGAGCCATGGGCGCGACGACTTGCTGATCTGGCAATGGAACGGGAACTTGAGGCTGCTTGCATACTATGACGTGTACATGGACGGCAACCGTATCTTGAGGATGGTGGGCAATGATGCCGTCTCGTGGATGTCTGTTGCCGGGCGCGCGCCCCTTTGCGGCGGGCGGCACGAGTTCTACGTGGTCGCCGTCGGCGAGGACGGCCGCGAGTCGCCGCACAGCAACGTGGTGGTGTGGGAGGCTGACCCCTGTCCGCGCGTCGTGCGCGTCACCTTCGACCGGATATTGACCTACGACACGGGCGATCAGGAGCATAGCTGCCTGGGGCCTATCTTTGGCAGCTTTTGGGTGCAGGGCAGCGAGTTCCAATCCCTCAGATTCGAGGGGGACGACTACCCCGACGGCTTCAGGCTGTGCCCCCATAGCCGCTACGACATCCAGGAGATGTTCGACACGATCTGGTGGTGGGGTTCAGGCATGGGCGGCCGATCGAGTCCGTACTGGGCCCCAGACTCCAACTCGGTCACCGTCGAGCTGGGGCCCGACGACGACTTCACCCTCGGTGGGGTGATCTACGAGTGGGACCGGGAGGGACTTCAGCCGGTTTACCGCGAGGCCTTCAATCATTCCCGTCCTCCCGCGCCCGGCAGCGCGGTGCGGCCAGGCCGGTATGCGCTGCAGCAGGGGCAGATCCGGCTCGAGTTCGTGATCGACGTGCTGGTCGGCCCGGAGGTCGGCCCGGAGCCCGACCTGACCATCACCAACGTGGACAAGGCCGGAGACCAACTGCGCGTCCACGTCTTTAACAACGCCTCCGACATGCCCGCGCCGGCCGACGTCACCGTGCACTGGGTGCGCGTGGGGTCCAGCGAGATCGTCGGTACCCGTACTTGGGAGAACGTGCAGATCCCCTCCGGCGGCAGTCGCACCCTGCAGAGCGGGGAACCGGTGGACGAGATCGGAGGGATGCTGTTCGTCCTCGATCCCAGCGAGCAGATCCCCGACGGCAACCGGGGCAACAATACCTTCGAGACGCCGCTCACGATGCGGGTCGAGTTCCTGGAGGTTTGGGGGGGCCACTGCAGTGAGACCGGTTGCAGCATCTTTGACTGTGACAGCGAGTGGGAGTTCAAGTTCTGGGCAGGCTATGGCCCTTCCGAAAGCGACATTTCGTGGGTCGCCTACCACGTGCGGTTCCCACCCAGCGGAAAGCTCGTGGCGTGCTCCAGCCGTGCGTGTGAGGGACACGCGAGTTCCGATGAGGACTGGATCATGGAGGGCGACGCGCGATACACCTTCGAGTTCGAGATGCCGGCCGCCCAGAACCTGTACGTCTTGGCGACGGGAACCGAGCTCGACGTGTGGACGAGCGACGATCCGTTTGCCTCTCCTATCTATCAATATGCACCGCGCGATAACTGGGGGGCGAGGGCCGATCCGTATACGGGCTCGCTCGAGGCAGGGTCCTCCTGCAATGATGCGTTTTGCCAGGAGTGCCATTCCAGCGAAGTGTGGGCTCGGTGGCGCATCACAAAGGTGGAATGAGAGTCGATCTTGGGAGGCTGTGCGGGCGGCTTGGCTGCCTGCACAGCCTCCTGTTTCGGCGTCCGTTTGCATTCGCGAGGAGGTTCGACATGAAACGCTTGCTTCTAGTTTCTTGCGTTCTGCTGGCACTTCTGGTGCTGCCGGCTCCTATCTCTGCCCAAACCACTCGCATCATCTTCCTGCACCACTCCTGCGGCGAGAACCTGATCAACGAGGGCAGCGTGCGGGAGGGGCTCTCGGCGCTGGGCGCGGATGCAGAGCATCCGTACGAGTTCTACGACCACGGCTACAACGATGAAGGGCTGCGAGATGCCGATGGCGCGTACACGGGCAGAAATTTCGACGTGCCGGACGATAACACCGACCCCGATGGCATCGCCGTTATCTTTTCCCAGCCGCTCCACGACCCGCCCGACAACACCTTCAGCCACCTGATGCAGTACGACGTGATCGCCTTCAAGTCCTGCTACCCCACCAGCAACATCGGCAGTGACGAACAGTTGGACGAGTACAAGGGCTACTACCTCACCGCGCGCAATCGGATGGATCAGTACCCGGACAAGGTATTCATCGTCGTCACCCAGCCGCCGCAGGTGCCCGGCAACAGCGACGCGGATGAGGCGCGGCGGGCGCGGGCGCTCGCCGACTGGCTGGCCTCCGACGACTTCCTGGGCGGCCACCCCAACGTGTTTGCCTTTGACTTTTTTGGCCTGCTGGCGGGGCCCGATAACTTCCTCCGGCCCGAGTACCGCTACGACGATTACGAGGGGCATCCCAACGCGCGCGCCAACCGCGAGATCGGCCCGCTGTTCGTGGACTTCATTGACGAGGCGATCCGCAGCTACGCAGGCGGCGGGCCTCGCCCTGAGCCTGTCGAAGGACCTCGCCCTGAGCCTATCGACGAGCCGGAGCCTCTTGCGACGGCGTCGTCCGAGGAGCCGCCGTCCGCGGCAGGCGCGCTCGACGACTTTGAGTCTGGCATTGATGCCTGGTATGTGGATATCGGGGAGGGGGCGACGGTTGAGTGCGACACGGACACTGAGTCGGCCCACGGCGGGGCGGCGTCCCTGCGCATGCGGTACGAGGTCCCCTCCGGCGGGTGGGGCGGCTGCGGCCGTTCGTTCGACGCGCGTCAGGACTGGAGCGGCGCGGATGGCCTCTCCCTGTGGCTGCGCTCCGACGGAGAAGGCCGGTGGATCACGCTGGTGGTATTCGCCGGCGATCCCGAAGAGCCGACGCCCTTCGAGGTAGGTTTCGAGACTGTGGAAAGCTGGGAGCAGGTCGCATTCCTGTGGGTCGACTTTGTCAAGGCGGAGTGGGTGGGTGATGCAGGACTGCCCGCCTTCGACCCGGCGCAGGTGGTGAGCTACGCGCTCTACTTTGGCGAGGGGGATGCGGGCACGCTGTGGCTGGACGATGTGGCCTTCGTCGCCGGCGAGGAGCCGCCGCCCGTGATCGCCCCGGCCCCGACGGGCGAGCCTGCTGCGCCTGCAGAGGAGCTGGGTGAGGATGACCAATCGGGCGGTCTATGCGGTGGTGCGATGGCGCTGCCGCTGGGCGTGCTGGGTGTCTTTCTGATCACCCACCGCCGACGCAGGTAGAAGCGTGGGCGAAGAAAGTAGCGCCGATTGCCAATCAGCTCTACCACGGGTATAATCCCCCCTGTTATGGTCGATCAATCATCGCGTCCCGACGGCCGCCGACATGACGAACTCCGCCCGGTCAAATTCACCCTGGATTATGTCGAGTACCCCGAAGGCTCGGTGCTGATCGAGCTGGGGCGCACCCGCGTGCTGTGCAACGCCAGCATTCAAGAGGGTGTCCCGGCCTGGATGGCCGGAAGTGGGGTCGGGTGGCTGACCGCCGAGTACGCCCTGCTGCCTCGCTCTACGCACACCCGCACTCCGCGCGAGACGATGGGATTGCGCGGTCGCACGCAAGAGATCCGTCGCCTGGTCGGGCGCTCGCTGCGCGCCGCAGTGGATCTCGACCTGCTGGGCGAGCGCACGCTGGTGATCGATTGCGACGTGCTCCAGGCCAACGGCGGCACGCGCACCGCTGCGGTCACCGGCGGCTACGTCGCTCTCGCCCTGGCGCTGCGCCGCCTGACGGCGCAGGGCGTGGTGACGCAGGAGGCGCTCAAGCCCTCTGTCGCGGCAGTCAGCGTGGGCGTGGTTACGGGCGAGGCGCGGCTCGACCTGTGCTACGCCGAGGACCGGGATGCCGAGGTCGATCTCAACGTCGTGATGACGGCCGACGGGCAACTGATCGAGGTGCAGGGCACCGCCGAAGGATCCCCTTTCTCTCGCGAAACGCTGAATCAGATGCTGGACCTGGCGGCGCAGGGCATCGCCAGCCTCGTCCGGTGTCAACGTGAGGCTCTGAAGTGAGATCAGCCGCCTTTACGCCCGGCCAGCGGCGCGTGCTTGTGGTGATGATCCTCTTGGTTGTCATCGTCTTTGCCGCGCTGGCCGGTTTCATCGTCACTTCCCTGCAGAGACAAAGCCCTTCCCCTGTCGCGACCTTGCCCCCGACATCTCTGCCCCCTACACCTACTCCCCAGACGCCGACGCCCTCGCCTGCCCCTACGGAGGTGGAGGAGGGCATCTGGTCTCAGGTGCAAGCTGCTCGCTTGCTCGATCAGATCGAGCGCCAGGTGGAGACGCTGCGCGGCCTTTCTCCGCGCGCCGAGGTGCCGCTCAACTTCCTCGACGAGCAGGGGATGTCCACCCTCCTGCACCGGCTCTACGTCGAGCGCGCTCCAGAGGCTCGATTGCTGCCCTACACCGCTTTGGGATTGCTCCCCGACGCCTCGATGTCCATCCAGACCCGTCTGGCCGTCGGCGTCTACGTGCCCGATCAGGAGCAGCTCTATGTGGCCACCGGCCAGCAGGCGATTAGCGCCGATGACCGGGTGTTGTTGCTGGCGCATACCTACAGCCACGTCCTGCAGGATCAGCACTTTGACCTGCAGGCGGTGAGAGATCGCGCCACGACCACCGATGCCCAATTGTCCGTGGAGGCGCTGATAGAGGGAGACGCGACGCTCCTGACGGCGCTATACCACTCTCAGGATCTGGCGACGGCCGACTGGCTTCGTCTGGAAGACCTGGTCCTGCGGGCGGAGCAGCCGAGTTATGGGGAAGAACTGGATGGCAACGAGACCTGGGGACGGCTGCAGGTTTTCCCCTACCGGGAGGGTCGCCAGTTTGTCGAGGCGCTCTTTCAGAACGGTGGGTGGGAAGTGGTCAACCGCGCCTACGTCGATCCCCCTCGCTCAACCGAGTTGGTGCTCCACCCCGAGCGCTACCTGGCGGAGGAGCGGGATCTGCCTACCGTCGTTTTCGTGCCCGAACTGAGCGGCACCCTCGGCGTGAGTTGGACGTTGCATCTGCGGGATACGCTGGGGGAGTTTTCCCTGGGCCTGTACCTCGCTCAGACGCTGCCGGAGGAGGCGGTCTGGCCGGCCGTCGAGGGCTGGGACGGCGACACCCTCGTCGTCTGGGAGCACGAGGATGGCGACCGCGTGCGGGTCTGGCGCACGATCTGGGACACCACCGCCGAGGCGGCCGACTTTGAGCGCGCGCTCGTGACGGTGGTTCCTCAACGTCTTGTGCTGACGCGGCCCATCGATCCGCCCAGGGGTCTGCCGGGCCACTGGTGGGAGACCGACGCGGGCGTGGTGTGCGTCTACCGCGTGGCACGCTACGTGACGTGGGTGGACGCGCCCGACCTGGACACGCTGGCGGACGTGGTCAAGGCCCTGCCCTAAGAAATCGGGGAGACCTCGGAGGCCGGGAGGTTCGGGCGCTTGTTCCCCATTGTTCTGGGTTGTGCAGCGGCCGTCATCCTGTTCCTCGCTGGCCTGCGGCTGTGGATCTGGCGGAAATACCGTGACCGGATGTACGCTCGCCTGGAGGACGTGCCGGAGTGCCCGGTCGCCATCGTCCTGGGCGCTGGCCTGCGGCCGGATGGTTCCCTGACCTCCATCCTGGCCGACCGTGTCGCCACCGGCGCCGATCTTTACCACGCCGGGATCGTTCAAACCTTGCTCTTCAGCGGTGCGAGCCGCCCAGGTTACAGTGAGCCGCAGGCGATGCTGAGTCACGCCGTCCGGCTGGGCGTGCCGGAGGAGGCCGTCGTTCTCGACGAGGCGGGCTTTCGCACCTACGACACCTGCCGCCGCGCGCGGGAGGTGTTCGGTGTGGAGCACGCAGCGGTGGTCACTCAGCGCTTCCACGCTGCCCGCACGCTCTATCTGTGCGACGCCGTGGGGATAGACGCCGTCGTCGCTCTCGCCGACCGGCAGGATTACACGGCGCGACGAATCGTGTGGGAGACACGCGAGATTCTGGCGCTGGCGCGGGCGGTGTGGGATGTGAACGTGCGGCAGATTGGCTGGGCAAGAAAGCCATGTTAGAATTGCATTGGCAATGGCAGGTGAGTGGTGATGAAAGGAGACAGAAGGTGAAAGACCGAGAACTGCTGCTGAAGACGACTGGTCTGGTGTTGGTCATTACGTTCTTGTTGGCGTGCAATCTGGTGCCCACGCCAGCCCCCACGCCCACTTCCACGAGCACACCAACTCCTACACATACTCCTACGCCTGGTCCTGCCTTTTCGCGGGACGAGGTACTAGAAATCCCGTCCATATCGGAGGTCGTGGGAACGGGTACGGCATACTTTGCGGAGGGAAAGGAGCCGGGGACAGTAAGAGTGCGGATAGTAGGAACCATTCCGGTTGTCGGGGGCAAAACATGCTTGTGCTGCGTCGAAGCGATTCAGCTTACGCCGGACCTGAAGATTCCGACGAAACCCTGGTTCATCGATAGGGAACACGAAGGGCAAAGCATGACAGTGAACCTTGAACTGCAAGGGCCTATCCCTGATGATGCTACCGAGTTCATTCTGAGTGGTCCTGAGGGAGCGGCGTTGAAGAAGGAGGGCAGGGGATTCACCCTTATCGCAGGAGCCGCCTACTTTCTGCAAACGACATCGCCGTAGCTTGGCTGGGGTTGTGCAGGGGCCGGTGAACGTTCACCGGCCCCTTTGAATTTGAAGGCTCAAGTCTACCCCATCAGCGCTCGCGCCAGATCGACCGCCGAGGCGGCGTCGGGCGCGTAGCCGTCGGCGCCGATCTCGTCGGCATAGCTCTGCGTCAACGGCGCGCCGCCGACCATGACCTTGACGCTATCGCGCAGGCCCGCCTCTGCCAGCGCGGCGATGGTCTTTTCCATCGAGGGCATCGTGGTGGTCAGCAGCGCCGATAGACCGACCAGGTCGGCCTGTTCCGCTCTGACGGCCTCAACAAACCTGGCCGGGGCGACGTCGGTACCCGCGTCGATCACCTCGAAGCCGCCGCCCTCCAGCATCATCACCACCAAGTTCTTGCCGATGTCGTGCAGGTCGCCGGCCACGGTGCCGACGACGATCTTGCCCGCCGATTCCACGTTGCTCTCGGCCAGCAGCGGGCGCAGGACGGCCATCCCCGCGTGCATGGCGCGTGCGGCGATGAGCACCTCCGGCACGAACAGCTCGCCGTTCCTGAAATCCTTGCCGACCCGATCCATCCCCACGATCAATCCGTCGTTGAGGATCTCGGCAGCCGTCAGGCCTCCGTCGAGGGCCTGTTGGACCAGTGCGGCCACCGCATCGGCCTGGCCGCCGTACAGCTTTTCCGCGATTTGGTCGAGAGGGTCTTGCATCTTTTCTTCTCCTGTGTGTTGATGGGCGCCCGCGGCGCTTTCGGCATGATAATCGGAACGGCGCACCTGTCAACCTTGACAAACGGCTACCGGCATGCTATAAGTGCCTTCGTTTGTCGTGCAGGAGAAATACTACTAATTCGCTAGGAGAAAAGATAAACCCATGCAAGCAAGCTGTTAATTTTCAGGCTCGCAGCCCTCGTCCCCGAGGGCGTCTGAGCCGAGTCCAGGCGTCAGGTGCAGGTTTTCGCTGTATGGGATGCCCCCGAGGACGGAGGCTTTGAGCAAGCTGAGCAGATACCAGGAGAAAAAAATGGATGGACTCGTACCGCCTCACGGGGGAAAGCTGAATCCGTTGCTGTTGGAGGGGCAGGAGCTTGTGGAGAGCCGCCGCAGGGCGGAGGCGCTGCCGCAGGTTCGGCTGAACTCAAAAGAGGTCTCCGATCTGATCATGCTGGCCATGGGCGCGTTCAGCCCGCTGGATGGTTTCATGACCCAGGCGGACTATCTCGGCGTGGTGCGGAATATGGAGATGACGAACGGCGTGCTCTGGCCGATCCCGATCACGCTCTCCGTCTCCGGTGAGGAGGCCCAGAAGCTCAAGGAGGGGCAGGAGGTCGCCCTGGTGGACGACGAGTCCGGCGAGATCGTGGGGACGATGGCGATTCAGGAAAAGTACACCTACGACAGGCGGGAGGAGGCCGTCCAGGTGTTTCGCACGGACGACCAGGCGCACCCCGGCGTGCAGCGGCTCTACACGCAGGGCGAGGTCTACCTGGGCGGGCCGGTGCGGGCCTTCAGCGAGGGCAAGTACCCCGAAGAGTTCCCCGAGTTCGCCCGGCCGGCGGAGACACGCCGGATCTTTGCGGAGCGGGGCTGGCGGATCGTCGCCGCCTTCCAGACCCGCAACCCGATGCACCGATCGCACGAGTATCTGACCAAGATCGCCATGGAGGTCAGCGATGGGGTCTTTATCCATCCCATCGTCGGCAAGCTCAAGCCCGGCGACATTCCCGCCGACGTTCGCATGGCGTGTTATCGGGTACTGCTGGAAAAATACTATCCCCAGGAGCGGGTCGTGTTGAAGGTGTACCCCATGGAGATGCGGTATGGCGGTCCCAAGGAAGCCATCCTCCACGCCATCATCCGCCAGAACTTTGGCTGCAGCCACATGATCATCGGCCGCGATCACGCGGGCGTGGGCAAGTACTATGGCATGTTCGACGCCCAGAATATCTTTGACGAGCTAAAGCCCGGTGCGCTGCACATTCGACCGCTGAAGCTCGACTGGACCTTTTGGTGTTACAGGTGCGGTGAGATGGCGTCTCTCAAGACGTGCCCGCACGAGAGAGAGGACCGCTGCCTGATCAGTGGCACCGAGCTACGGGCGATGCTTTCGGAGGGCAAGAAGCCGCCTGCCGAGTTCAGCCGCTCCGAGGTCCTGGATATTCTGATCGACTACTACAAGACCCTCTCGTAGTCTCAGTAGATCCGATTTTCGGGTAGTCTCCCTCTGGAGTGTTGGTGACGGCAGCGAGCGTCCTGAGCGGAACGAAGTGGAGTCGAAGGATGCTCGCGGAGGCTTCTTCGACTGCATTTCGCTGCGCTCCATTCCGCTCAGAAGGCCTCCGCTCGCCTGTTGTGTCCAACAACACTCAAGGAGGACACCACCGATTTTCGTCACTCCGAGCCTGTCCCGAGCGTAGCCGAGAGACAGAGCGAGGAGTCTCCCAGCGTGGGGTGAAGATTCTTCGCTATCCTTCACTGCGTTCAGGACAGGCTGCTCAGAATGACAGTTTCGCAGGTGGTTTTCGTCAACGATGCGGATGCGCAAGCCAGAATTTGGATCTGCTGAGTCTGTGCGTCATGTCGGGAGTGAAAACGGAACCCCTGCGCCGTGCTGGCGTGGGGGTTTTCCCGAAACGTGCTCTTGCGAAACCCTCGATCTGACATATAATCCGGTCTACGGCTGGCAGGGCTGCGCTGTGCCTTGACTAGCCGTTCGTGAGAGGATTTCGGAGGAGATGAGGATTGGGGTATGATGAAGAAAAAGACTAGGCAGAAGCAGCCGAAATTCCAGACTCCGCGGGTCGTGTTCCAGCCCACCGTCTCGCAGGGCATGCAGGGTGGCATCAACCAGATGATCGACCTGATCCGCCCCACGCTGGGGCCGCATCCGCGCACCGTGGCCCTGGAGCGGGCGACCAGCCGGGCTCGGACGCCCGAGGTCCTCGACGACGGCGGCACGATCGCCCGGCGAATCCTCGCGTTGCCCGACCGGGAAGAGGACGTGGGGGCCATGTATATCCGCCACGTCCTGTGGAAGCTGCACGAGAAGGTGGGCGATGGCACGGCTACGGCAGCGGTGGTGTTTCGCGAGGTCTACAACGAAGGGTTGCGTTGCATCGCTGCCGGCAGCAACGCCATGCGGCTGCGCCATTTCCTGTATGAGGGCATGGATATCGTTACCGGTGAGCTGACCGGCATGGCCACGCAACTGGAGGGCAAGGCAGCGCTGGCGCAACTGGCCGAGACGCTGTGCCACGATCCGGAGCTGGCTAAATTGCTGGGCGAGATATTCGACATCATCGGCGCATACGGGCGAATCGAGATTCGCAAGGGGCACACTCGGGAGCTCAAGCGGGAGTACGTCGAGGGTATGTATTGGGAGGAGGGCGCGCTCTCCCGCAGAATGTACATCGACCAGGAAGCGCTCACGGCCAGGCTGGAGAATCCTGCCGTTCTGATCACCGACCTGGAGATCGAAGACCCACGAGACTTGATGCCTGTGCTCGCTCTGGCGATAGAGGCCAACCTGGGATCGCTGCTGATCGTCGCCCGCAAGATCGGCGATAGCGGGCTGGGGCTTCTGGCGTCGCCCCGCGCCCAGGAGAAACTCAAGACGCTCGCGGTCAAGACGCCAAGCCATCCGGGCGGCGAGCATGTGGCGGCAATGCAGGATCTGGTGATGCTGGCGGGCGGACGTTTCTTCACAAAGGCCGCCGGCGACTCGATTCGCCGGGTCAAGCTGGAGGATCTGGGGCGGGTGCGTAGCGCGTGGGCCAGCCGGTCCCGCTGGGGCATCGCCGGCGGCCAGGGGGATCCGCGCCGGTTGCGCGAGCACCTGGCCAACTTGCGGAGTGCCTTTGAGCGCGATACGGATTCCAAAACGCGCAAGGCCCTTCAGGAGCGGATCGGCAAACTGATGGGCGGTTCCGCCCTGTTGTACGTAGGGGCGCTTACGGAGATGGACCTGGAGGCCCGCAAGGAATTGGCGCAGCGGACCGCCGATGCGATGCGCGCCGCGATGCGCGATGGGGTCGTGCCCGGAGGCGGGGTGGCGCTGCTATCCTGTTGCCCGGCCTTGCGGGAGCGCCTGGAGCAGAGCGCGGAGCTGGAGGAACGGGCTGCTTACCGTATCCTGCTTCGGGCGATGGAGGCGCCCATACGTACCATCGTTGGCAACGCGGGATTCGATCCCAGCGTCGTCATGAGCGAGGTCGGGCAGGCCGGCCCAGGGCACGGCTTCGACGTGGTCAACGGGCAGGTGGTGCGCATGGCAGAGGCCGGCATCTTTGACGCGGCTGCCGTGCACAAATCCGCCGTTCACAGCGCCATTGGCGGCGCGGCGCTAGCTTTGACGACGGACGTCGTCGTTCACCGCGCCAGGCCGCCGCAAGAGTTCGGGACGTAGGACGAGCGGCGCGGGTTGCCGGGTGAGTGAGGAGGAGTGCAATGGATGGCCAATCTACGATGCGCGCGTCACGACTGCACGGCGTGCGCGATCTGAGGCTGGAGGACCTGCCTCGTCCTGAGCCCGGCCCCGGCGAGGTGCTGCTCAAGATCGCCTCCGTGGGGGTGTGCGGCTCCGACGTGCACTACTACACAGAAGGCCGGATCGGGGACGCGGTCGTGACGGACCCCATCATCATGGGGCACGAGTTCTCCGCGTGGGTCGCCGGGCTGGGGGAGGGGGTCGAGGGCCTGCAGGTCGGGCAACTGGTGGCCGTCGAGCCGGCCGTCTCCTGCGGCGTGTGCGAACCGTGCCAGCACGGCCATCCCAACCTGTGCCCGCACGTCAAGTTCTGCGGCACGCCGCCGATCGACGGCGTCTTTGCCGAGTACGCCGTCAAGCCCGCCGAAAACTGCTTTCCCCTGCCAGAGGGGTTTACGCCCGTGCGGGGCGCGCTGCTGGAGCCGCTGGGCATCGCCATCCACGCCGTGGACCTGGCCCATCTGAAGGTGGGGGACACCGTCGCCGTGCTGGGCGCGGGGCCCATCGGCCTGCTGACGGCGGCGGTGGCCCGGGCGGCCGGCGCGAGCCAGATCGCCATGACCGAGCCGCTGGCCTACCGGCGCGCGTTCGCCCTGCAGTACGTCGCCGACGCAGCGCTGAACCCTGATACCAGCGACGTCGTCGCCGGGATCATGGAGCTGACCGGCGGGCGGGGGGTGGACGTGGCCTTCGAGGCGGCCGGCGCGGAGGAGACCCCCGACCAGGCCGCCCGCGTGACCCGGCCCGGAGGCAAGGTCATCGTCGCCGGCATCCCCGCCGACGATACGCTGACGTTCAACGCCGGCGTCACGCGCCGCAAGGGGCTGACCATCAAGCTGGTGCGGCGCATGAAGCACACCTACCCTCGCGCCATCCGCCTGGTGCAGCGGGGGACGATCGACGTCGATCCCATCGCCACGCATGTCTTTCCGCTGGAGCGCATCGCCGAGGCATTCGAGATGGTGGCGGGCTACGCGGGCGGCGTGCTGCGCGCCATCGTCCAGGTTTTGGAGGGATTTGAGTGACCGCGGCGGGTGCCGGTTGTCAAGGCGGGGAATCGTGGTAGAATATTCTCCGACCGCTTGGTCGCCCTGGGGGCTCGTCTAATGGCAGGACAGCGGACTCTGACTCCGTATGTGGAGGTTCGAATCCTTCGCCCCCAGCCTTAGCGAATGGTGCGCCCGAAAGGGTGGGAGATGGTAGCTCGACAGGCCCGATACCCATCGTAGCAAATTGTGCCCCGGCGTGGCTGGCTCTGCCAGCACACGAGCGGGGCGTCTGTTTTGACGCTACGCTGGAGTCGAGACGTGCTTGTGCTGGCCAGGTGCGTGAGAGCCCCACCTGGGATGGGTGGGGCCGGTTTTATTTGAGACACAGATAAGGAAAACAAGTCAATGCCCCAGGTATTTAATGTTTACTGTGACGAGAGTTGTCATCTTGAGAAGGACCAACAAAAGGCCATGATCCTTGGGGCCGTGTGGTGCCCACTGGAGAGGGCGCGTGAGATTGCGGTGCGTATCCGTGAGATCAAAACTGCGCACGGTCTACCGCCTAAATTTGAAATCAAGTGGGTGAAAGTTTCACCAGCCAAAGTCCGGTTCTACATGGACATTGTCGACTATTTCTTCGATGACGACGATCTCCACTTTCGAGCATTGATTGTACCAGACAAGTCAATACTTCGCCACGACGAGTTTACTCAGACACACGATGAGTGGTACTACAAGATGTACTTCGACATGCTCAAAGTTATTCTCTACCCTGAGGCTCGGTATCGAATCTATATTGACTATAAAGACACTCAGGGGGCAGCCAAGATTGCCAAGTTACACGACGTGCTGTGCAACAATATGTATGACTTCTCTCGAGAGATCATTGAGAATGTGCAATTGGTCCGCTCCCACGAAATTGAGATCCTTCAATTAGCCGATTTGCTTATTGGAGCGATCTCATATGTCAACCGTGATCTTTTCGCAAGTCCTGCAAAGAGCCAGTTAGTTGACAGAATACAGGAGCGCTCCGGCTATACACTTGTTCGTACTACATTACTGCGGGAAAGCAAAGTCAACTTGTTGCGCTGGCGTGCGTCGGAGATTCAAGAATGACAACCGCACCCGATTGGCTACCTGATATCGTTTCTGTTAGCGGTGAGTGGAAGGAAGTAGAGGCCAGGCTTTATCGAATATTCGATCAAGATTTTCGGCAAACGGGGTGCAGCTTTGAGGGTATACCCGTTTGGTGGGATCAGCGCAGGATAGACAGCCCGTATGAGGAAGGTTTCTGGCACTTGGTTACAAAGTTTGACCACAGCGAACAACAGCGGCTTTTGGATCCTCGTCGGGCTGAGCGCTTGCCTTGGTGCAAACCAGTAATAACTCATTCCGACGCCCCTGAGGTCAAAGTTTGGAACTATGAAGAGGGAAGAGGAAGAATACATACATATGTGTGGCTTGAGAAATGGGATTATGCTGTGGTTCTGGAGAAGAGGCAACTGAGGGATGGTCGGGCCGCGATCTTCTTGGTAACAGCTTTCTATGTAACAGGTAACTCGAGTAGGGAGACATTACGTCGGAAGTATGAGAATAGAGTAGATTAAATACAATCACCGCCCAAAAGGGCGGTGAAAGATCTCCTTCTACACGTGGTAGATGAGGCATCAATACTATACGTGGAAAAGCAGGGTTTGTCAACAATTTGTAACGCAATATATCCCAAATGCCCCTGTTTTGTTGCTTCTCCTGCTGGTTTGAGGCCAATCTGGTCAGGAAACGCCCCGCCTCCCGGCTGATGGAGGGAGCGAGGAGGGGGCTGGCGGGGGGAATTGACGATATTCTGATAATAAGATGAAGCTAAGAGAGAAGTGGCAGCAGTTGAAAGTAATGTCTCGAATACTCATTATCGCTGTAGTGGTGATCATCGCTGTGTCCTTGGCTGCTTGGGGCTGCTACTTGCGTTTTGTGAAGGGAGTGGGATGGGCAGACTGGACCGGATTCGGTGAGTCCACCGATCCCGTGGACGGCTATCATCGTGCTAAGACGTTATGGGATTGGATGGAGCTGCTTGTCGTTCCAGTTGTATTGGCCGTGGGCGCACTGTTGTTCAATTGGGTACAGAAGAAGAATGAACTTGCAATCGTGGAGAAACAAGCTCAAGTAGAGCGAGAAATTGCAGAAGATCGGGCGCAGGAAACAGCATTACAAGGCTATCTTGATCGAATGACGGGTTTGTTACTTGATAGAGAGTTGAGTGAAGCACATGAGAAGTCCAAGATATGGGCTGTTGCGCGAGTGCGAACGCTGACAGTCCTTCAGGGACTAGATGAGAGGCGTAGGGGTGTATTGCTGTCGTTCTTGTACGAGGCTGATCTAATCAACAGAGATAGAAGCATTATTCCTTTGGCCAGGGCTAATTTGAGCAGGGCGAATCTCCACGCTTTCCACTTGGAAGGTGCGAATTTGAGTCAGGCGAAGCTTTATGGGGTTGATCTTTCAGATGCTGAAATGCAGGGGGTTGATTTACACCAGGCAAGCCTAAGCAATGCCAAGTTATTTGGTGCTGATCTGCGTGAGGCTAATCTGATCAGCGCCAAACTTGATGGAGCTGATCTAAGAATGTCTCGTCTGCATAGAGCTGCTATGATTGGTGCTGACTTGAGTAGAGCCAATCTAGCCCTGGCTGAACTGAACGAGGCCGACCTGACTGGGGCCTGCTTAGAAGAAGCCGATCTGTCTTGGGCTAACCTAACCGGAGCAATATTGGTGGACGTTGATTTGACAAGGGCTATCCTGGAAAAAGCCGTCATGCCTGACGGCACTAGATATGAGGGGAAGAATGCCATGGGTTCCAAAAGAGTCACAGATGAAATCATAGAGTTGGAGCGGATGAGGTACTACCACGATGAGGATGATGAAGAGTGCTTGGCAATTGACATCTTAGGTTTGGAGCTGGACAAGGGAGGGGTTTTATGGGTGTGGGCATATAAACCCCGCCCTGTAGCCCCTGCCCTCGGGTATAGCTACCCTTCAGGTGGGCCTGCAGACGATTGTACACCGGATAACTCGTTACGAGTTGGGTTAGCCAGCGATTTGATGGATGAGCGTGATAGCAGGGCAGATATCACACGAGTCTGGATACCTCTACGGGTACCCACCGATCTGAGTGGTGTGAAGTATCTACTCTTGAGGACAGCTCATCTCGACATACAGGGTTGGGGAAAGTAGTGCCTAATGATTTTGGCTCCCACCCACTGGATCACCACCGCCGAAGCGGCGGAGCGGGGCTGGTGGAGGGGCGAGGGGAAAGGAATTGAGTCGAGATGTACTACTTGATTATTGATACCTGCGTTTGGATAGAACTGGGTCGCGAGTACATTGAGATCCGTGAGAAGATCTCCGACTTGGTGGATCGTGGGAAGGTAATACTTATTGTCCCTCAAGTCATTGTGGAAGAATGGAACAAGCATAAGCGAACCAAGATCATTGAAAGCAAGAAGGCATTCATTCGCGGCATAGTCAAGAGTGCAAGGACTATGGCGCAATACCTCCCGGCGGAGGATGCTGCCGAACTCACGAGGATGCTCGACCAATTCCAGGAACAGAAAACCGAGATTGAGGATGCAGCTTCGGCAGAGGTCAGGGCAATCGACTCTCTTTTTGATCATCCCTCAACTATTCGATTGCCAGTGACAGAGAAGGCAAAATCGCAGGCTGTGGATCTCGCATTAGCTAAGAGAGCCCCTTTTCAGAACAAGAACAGTATGGCAGATGCCTTGATCGTTCTGTGTGCTGCAGATCATATCGTCAAGGATAATCTCGCCGATTGTGTATTTGTCTCTAGCAATACAAAAGACTTTGCTCTAGACTCCGATGTTCACCCGGATTTGAAAGACCTATTCGAGCAATGCGGGATGCAATATTCTGCGAATATTGCTTCAACCATCAATAAGATAGAGAAAGATCTCGTAAGTCAGGAAGTTGTGGAGGAAATTGACAGACGTGCACAACTTGCAGCTATGTGGGAAGCATATGCGGAGCGGCGGGAAGAGCTGGCCCGCTTGATGAGCACGATAAGCGAGTTGAGACAGTCGCCGGCACTGATGGAGGTTTCAAGACAGCGGGAGGAGTTGGCCCGCTTGATGAGCACGATAGGCGAGTTGAGACAGTCGCCGGCACTGATGGAGCTTTCAAGACTGCGGGAGGAGTTGGCCCCCTTGATGAGCACGATAAGCGAGTTGAGACAGTCGCCGGCACTGATGGAGGTTTCAAGACAGCGGGAGGAGTTGGCCCGCTTGATGAGCACGATAAGCGAGTTGAGACAGTCGCCGGCACTGATGGAGGTTTCAAGACTGCGGGAAGAGTTGGCCCGCTTGATGAGCACGATAAGCGAGTCGATACATCTGCCAACACTGATGGAAGCTGCAGAGCGGCGAAAGAAAGTAGCGGTGTTAGAAGAATCTAGACCGAATTACGTTGCAAGTGCTACGAGCAATCGATTTCACCTTCCTTCGTGCCGGTACGCACAGCGAGTACTACCAGAGAACCGTGTTTCTCTCGCTAGCAGAGAGGAAGCTATCATTCAAGGTTATAGCGCTTGCGAGGTCTGCAAACCGTAAAACCTTGATTCTAGGAGTCCAGAATTGCCTGACTACATCACCACCGAAGAAGCCGCCGAGATCCTAGGTCTTGTAGATGATGCCCGACGACTTCATCCCCACTGACTGGCTCACCACCGCCGAAGCGGCGGAGGGGGCTGGTGGAGAGGGCGAGGAGCGGGGGTAACAGCACTCTGGTGACGTGACGAAGCCAAAAGCAAATGCTCAGCTACAGGGAATCTTCACAGGAGGAACGGCGATGGCCAAGTTCACTACTATAGACCTTTCGGCCCATTTCGCGGCAAGCGCGACCGGCGGCGCAGCCGCATGGCATCCAGACATCGTGGAGGCGTTGAAAACGCTGCCGTCCGGCCAGCAGGCCTTCTGGGGCATCCCCTTTGCCCTGGGCGCGGAGGAGGAGGATGGCGGGCGCTGGCTGGTCCTCGACCGAGAGCCAGAGGTGGTCGAGGTGGCGGCGCAGGCGCGCTACGTGGTCGTGGCGCACTTTAGCAACCTCTCCCCCCTTCCCGCGATCCCCGACGCGCTGAAATTGGCCGTGCTGAGGGTCATCCCGCAGCCGGGCGAGCACCTGGCCGATTACGTGCTGGTCTACGCGGACGGTTCCGAGCACCGCCAGCCGATCCGCCGCCGCTTCGAGGTCAACGAGGCGGTGACCAACTGGGGCCAGGAGGCCTTTGCCGCCCGGCCGCACCGGCAACACATTCCGCTCGATTTCCGCGGCCCCATCCCACCGGGCGCCTGGGGAGGGTTTCAGACGGGGGTCGGTTCGTCGAGTCACGAGCCGGCCAGCTACTGGCTGTACGCGCTGGAGAACCCTCATCCCGATCAGGTGATCCGCGCCATCCGCCTGGAGCCGACCGGCGCCGATTGCCTGGCCGTAGCCGCCATCACGCTGTACGAGGGTCAGGAGCATCCCCTGCGCCGGCGCCGGCTGGAGTCGCTGCGCGTCACGCTGCCGGCTGAGATGACGCTGGACGGCGTGGAGACGGCGGTGGACCTGGGGACCATCGCCCGCAAGTACGCCGTGCCCGCCTTCGTGCCGGAGGAATGGCTGGGCGCGCCGGTGGCCGGCTGGGGCGAGGAGCCGACCCCGCTGGAGCCGACCCGCCAGGTGATCCTCGACGTGACCGCCAGCGCCGACGCCACCCTGCAGGTGGCCGACCGGGCGGTGGTCCTGGCGCAGGCATTCCAGGACGGCGTTGCTCGGAGCGACGACGGGCAGGTGCAGATCGAGCTGCTCACGCCGCGCAAGACGTGGGTGCACGTGACGGTCGAGGACGGTTCCACCGGGCGGCCGACGCCGGTCCGCGCCCACTTCCGCGCTCCGGATGGCCGCTACCTGCCTCCTTACGGCCACCGCCACGAGGTCAACGACCAATGGTTCGAGGACTATGGCGCCGATCTGAAGCTGGGCCACACCCAGTACGCCTACGTGGACGGCACGTTCCAGATCGAGCTGCCGGTGGGCGAGGTGTACGTGGAGCTGTCCAAGGGGTTCGAGTACCAGCCGCTGCGCCAGCAGGTGACGATCGCGCCGGGCCAACGCGAGCTAAAGCTGCGCATCGAGCGGCCGCTCAACCTGCGCGCCGCCGGCTGGGTCACCGCCGACACCCACGTCCACTTCATCTCGCCGCAGACGGCCTGGCTGGAGGCCCAGGGCGAGGGCGTGAACCTGGTCAACCTGCTGGCCTCGCAGTGGGGCGACCTGTTCACCAACGTCGGCGACCTGACCGGCGATCTCTCCGGCGTCAGCCGGGATGACACGCTGATCTGGGTGGGGACGGAGAACCGCCAGCACCTGCTGGGCCACATGAGCCTGCTGGGGGCCAAGGGCAGCCCGGTGTTCCCCATGTGCGCCAACGGCCCCGACGAAAGCTACCTGGGCGATCCGGCCTGGGCCGGCCTGTCCGAGTGGGCCGATCGCTGCCGTGAGCAGGAAGGGCTGGTGGTCATCCCTCACTTCCCCTGGCCATACGCTGAGGTGGTGGCCGACCTGATCCTGGACAAGGTGGACGGCATAGAGCTCTCCGCCTTCGGCCCTCAGATAGACACCCTGGATTCCATGCAGACGCAGGAGTGGTATCGCTTCTTGAACTGCGGCTATCGCGTGGCCACGGTGGGCGGCACCGACAAGATGTGGGCCGGCATGCCCGTCGGCGGGGTGCGCACCTACGCCGACCTGCGCGGCGAGGAATTCACCTTCGAGAACTGGGCCAGGGCGGTGCGCGCCGGGCGGACGTTCACCACGACTGGTCCCATCGTAGGGCTGACGGTCGAGGGCAAGGTGGTTGGGGACGAGATCCGCCTGCCGGCCGGGGGCGGCACGCTGGGCGTCGAGGCGCGGGCCGAGTCGGTTTTGCCATTCCACACGCTGGAAATCGTGGTCAACGGCCGGCCAGTCGCCGCAGAGACGTGCGAGCCAGGGGCGCGGCAGCTTACAGTGAAGGCCAATCTGCGCCTGGACGGCAGCGCGTGGTTGGCGGCCCGCTGCGTCGGCCAACACACGCTGTGGCTGGGCCGGCCGACCCTGCTTGGAGCCCACACGTCGCCGGTATACGTGGTCGCGGGCGATGAGGTGCAGTTCAGCCCGTCCGATGCCACCTTCATGATGACCATGCTGGACGGCGGCATGACCTGGCTGGACACCCTCTCTATCCCCGCCGACGCGGAACGGCAGGCCAGGATCAGGGCCGTTTTCCAGCAAGCCAAGGACGCGCTGCACCAAAGGCTGCATGCGGCCGGCTACGGCCACGGTCACTGAGCGATGCGGTCATCCCGGCGCCGACTGGTGAATCTCTGAATAGGTGTTGGCTTCGGTGCAGCACCTGGTTGGGTGCTGCAAGGGGGTACGGATTTGCTGTATTATATCGGTGCTAGGTGATGAACCCTCAACTTGCTCCATCGAAAGGTCGCCGTGAATTAAGGCTTCCGCGATGGGCAATTCCCATCGTCTGGGCAACCCTCGTACTGGTGATCCTAGTCGTTCTGCCGTGGGCTGTTTCCAAGCTTGGCCCTCGCTATGGTTGGTCTCAAGCACTACCCGCAACGTGGAACCTCACAGGACTCATTGCAGCCACCATAGGTCTCATGATGTACGTTTGGTGCCTCGTTTTCCATTTCAGGAGTTACCGCGATTCGGTACGTATTGGCTTCTCACCACCACACCTGGTAGTGACCGGTCCATACAGGTACTCTCGGAACCCTATGTACGTTGCAGGCCTGTTCGCCTGGATCGGATGGACGGTTTTCTACGGAAGCCCTGCGGTTTTCATCGGGCTAGTACTCCTATGGTCGTTGTTCACTTTTCGAGTTATCCCTAACGAGGAGCGCCAGCTCGAAGCGCTGTTTGGCGACGAATACCTCGAATACAAGAAATCAGTACCTCGATGGATCGGTCGGATCTGAAGCCATCGCTTACTGGTTTTTCGGCGGCCTCAGTTGGGATACCCGCCTATGGCTGGAAAGGGTGGTTTCAGCCGGTTTTGGTCATATATGGTGGTCAACTCGCAAATAGGCTGAGGTTGAGTAGTTACTCTTCGCCTTTCAATTCCTCTGATTTCTGACTGCGGAAGGCCGGCGTGGATCGACAGTCTACACGGGAAAGCACCAACAGCGAAGCGGCCATTCCTGAACCCTCACCTTCCCCTGCCATCCCGCGCCAACTGGATGCACTCCAGGCCCACTGGGACGAGGTGCTGGGTGAACGCGCTGCCCGACGTGTGCCGCATTCGACGCTGCGGTGCCAGGCCAGCGGCAATCGGCGTCGGTACCGCGCCTCCAACTGGGTCAGGGGAACCGTGGGCTGTGCTTGAAGGAATCGGCTAGGCCTGGTTTGCCTGATCGCTGGCTGGCAGAGTGAACGAGAAGGTGCTTCCCTGACCTACTTTGCTCTCCACCCCTACCTGTCCGCCCAGCTTTTCCACGATGCGCCGCACGATGGATAATCCCAGCCCATGTCCCTTGGCGCGCACCTGGTCGAGCCGTGTGAAGGGGGCGAAGAGGCGAGCCTGTTCCTCTGGTGTGAGACCGGGGCCGTTGTCACGTATCCAAAAGCGCACCATGCCATCCCCCTCCGCCATCGCCCCCAGCTCTATGCGGGGTGGCTGGCCGCCGTACTTGATGGCATTGCTGAGGTAGTTGGTCCATACTTCCGCAACCCACGGCCCGTGGCCCAGTGCTACAGGCCAACTCTTGGGCAGGACGATCTCGGCCTCATGCTCCTCGATCATGTAGACTAGGCGCTGTTGGACTTCGGTCATGATGTCCACCATGTCCAGTGGCTCGATCGCCACTTCCGCTTTGCGCACGCTGGCTAGTAGCAGCAACTCGCTAATGATGTTACGCATCCTATGCGCGGCCTGCGAGATGAGGTTCAGGCGGTCCCGCACGTCGTTGTTCAGCGTCTTGGGCTCGTCTTCCAGCAGTACTGCAATACCGAGGATAAGGAGACTCAGTGGCTCCCTAAGGTCGTGGGCCACGGTATGGGCGAAGGCGTCCAACTCCTCGTTGCGTGCCTCGATTTCGGCGGCATATTGGCGCAGTTTTTCCTCGGCTCTCTTGCGCTCGATGATTTCTCGCTGGGTGTGGCGGTACAGGTGGGCGTTCGTGATGGCGTAGGCCAACTGATCGGCCATGATCTGGAGCGCGGTGACGTCTTCGTCGGAGAAGGCGGCTGGTTGGGTGGACTGGATCGTCATGGCACCGATGGCCTCGCCACGACTGATGAGGGGCAGCGCCAGCTCGGAGCACGTTTCTGGTAAGCAGGGGTTATCGAAATGCATGGGATCCTCGCTGATATCCGCTGCGACGCGGGCTTGTTTGTGGGCGATGCACCAGCCGATCATGGATGTGTCGCCGACTTCCAGCTTGTGCCCCCTCTCCAGCATCTGCTGCCCCGCTTCGCCTGTGCCAGCTCTCAGCACTGCCCACCGCCCTGGTTCTGGTTGACCATTTTGATCGCATCCCCATTCGCCGGTCTGATCCATGAGAAATAGGCCCGCGTAGTACAGGTTGAACCGGTCGCAGACCAAGTCCACCACTCGTCGGATCAACTCATCTGGGTCGAGAAGGCCACTTGCTGCCCGCGAGACTTCAGCAGCGGTCTGGAACTGTGCGTTGCGGTGTTCAAGGGCGGCCAGTAGTCGTTCGACCTCAATTTGCATGTTTTTCGGCACTTGCTTTCCCCATAATAATTCCTCCGGGACGCTTCTGTCCCAACACCAACATACGCCATAATCCGATCTGCGTGAGTTACAGCTCGGTTACACTGGAGTTTCATTGTGATGCTTCATACGTCAAATCGTACATGCTGTGGTACAATATGGCTTGGAACGGTGGGCGGCTGTTGGCGATGGTACATGATACGTGATCCGCGATGCGAGGTCAGGTTCACGCATCACGGATCGCAGATGAGGAGATGGCAATGACCAAGGCCGTCGGCATCGTCGGGTACAGGGACAGCGGCAAGACTACGCTGGCCCGCGCGCTGGCGCGGGGGTTGGCGGCGCGGGGATTCCAGGTGGCTGCGGTCGGGCACACGTCCCACCAGATTGACCTGGCGGGCAAGGACACGGCGACGCTGTTGGAGATCGTCGGTCAGGTGGGCATCGTCTCGCCGGGAGTTGCTGGAGAAAGGAGCACTCGTTGCCGGCGACAAGGTCCGCCGGCTCTACCCTGTGCGCGAGGCGGTGGGCCGTGGTTTGGTCGAACTGCCCCGGAGGGGCGTGCGCAGCGATGACCTGCTGCTGGAGACGGAAGAGGGGTATCGCTACCTGGTGGAGTCGAAGGCCAGCCTGACGGGGCGGCGGTATCTGCGGCGATCCGTCTCCAAAGCCTTGCGCGTTTCTGGTGACGCCAATTTGTGTCGCCGGAGGCTCTATGCTACAATCGCTGTCGGTGATGGTGAGCACGGATTCTCGACTGGCCCAAAGCGGTAGAAGCTGCGGGAAACCCCAAAGGGCGATTGGGTAAACCACGAAAAGCACGACCAAAGATAGGAGGAAGTGAAATGGCCACATTCTGCATGTTCGGCGACTATACGCATGGTGCGGTGAAGGAGATCAGCGCCGAGAGAACGACCAAGGCCACCGCCGCGATCGGCGCGTGCGGCGGGACGGTGAAGGCCGGATACGTCATGCTCGGGGAACACGATATCCTGCTCATCGTCGAGTTCCCGGGTATTGAAAACGCCATAAAGGCCTCCGTTGAGCTGACCAAGCTGCTGGGGATCTCGTTCACGACAGCGCCAGCGGTGACGGTCGAGGAATTCGACCGGCTGATCGAGGGAGAGTAACTCGACACTGACCCATTTGCCATAGCCAGGCATTGCGAGCCGCCCCTTTGCCCTGCTCAGGGCAGGCTCCGGCGACGGACGGGCGCTGAGCGTCCGCGCAATCTTTTGGCGTGGCTGAGATTGCCCCGCGCCCTTCGGGCGCTCGCAATGACTGGCAGTTCATAGCACACCACCTGGCCACGAGCGGGGATGGTGACAGAGAACCTCTTTGGGGTTTCCCCAGAGAATGATATGGGTGTTTTCTACACAAACATCACGCTCAAAGGCGCCAGGCAGCAAGAGGTTGCGGACCACCTGAAACGCGATCAGCGCCAGGCGTATGTATCACCTGCGACAAGCGGCTGCGTCGTCGTGTTCGACAGAATCTCGGACGAAGATGAGGCCGCTCTTTGCGAATTGGCATCCAGCTTGTCGGAGGAGTTCCAATGCCCTGCGCTTGCCGCGCTCGTGCACGATGGTGACTTGTTCTTGTACTGGCTGTACGAGGCAGGCAGACTGGTCGATGAATACGACTCCGCGCCAGCTTACTTTCAGACGGATGCGGAGCCAACGCCTCCGAAAGGGGGCAACCCCGAAGCACTGTGCGAGGCTTTCCAGGCCCAACGCGCTCTGAGCGACTTGCAGGCGATCTTTGAGCGCGCAACCAAGACCGCACTTGACGACGATTGGTCCGAAGACCACCTGATCGGCGACGAGATTCACGATGTTATCGCGCAGGCCTTAGGGCTACCTCTCTTTGCTGTTGACACAGGCTATTATTCGATACTGAACGGCTCATTGCCAGAGGACTTGGGCAAGGAATCGCTTATCTACTGCGCAGATGAATAGGCGCAAACGAGCGATGCGGCCAGGCTGTTTGAGTTTGGAATGACAGACTCGTCACCCCGAACGAAGTGAGGGGTCTCCTGTGCGGAGCGAGATTCCTCACTTCGTTCGGAATGACGGGTCTCCTGGGGGGGGCGAGATTCCTCACTTTGTTCGGAATGACGAGACAGGGGCAAGGGCATGCAGAAGAAGGGCGGCTGCGTCTACATCGTCACCAACAAATCTCGGATGCTGTACATCGGCGTGACCAATGACCTGCAACGCCGGATGTGGGAACACAAGCAGAAGACAGGCTCCAGATTCGCAGCCAAGTACAACATCACGCGGCTGGCTTACTATGAGACTTTCGACGATATCCGCGACGCCATCGCGCGAGAAAAGGAACTCAAGGGCTGGCGGCGTGATAAGAAGGTTGACTTGATCGAAGATGACAATCCGCTCTGGGAGGACTTGAGCGAGGACTGGTTTGAGTGACAGCCTTGTCACCCCGAATGGAGTGAGGGGTCTTCTGTTGGGGCAAGATTCCTCACTTTCCTTCGGCTTTGCCCCTCGACCGGCTCGGCGGGCATCTCAGGGCAGCGTTTGGAATGACAGACTCGTCACCCCGAACGGAGTGAGGGGCCTCCTGTCGGGGCGAGATTCCTCACTCCGTTCGGAATGACGGGCGTTCGCCACCCTGAGCCCGGGCGTCGCCAGCGAAAGCACCCTCGACGGAGGGGCCTTTTCGTTTCTCTCGCAGTTGCGCCATTTCCAGAGATGGGATATAACATAGATGAGGTGATCGATGAAAACCTTTGGCGGCATCGAAGCGGGTGGAACCAAGTTCGTCTGCGCCGTGGGGACCGGGCCGGACGACCTGCGGGCAGAGGCGGTCTTGCCAACCACTGCCCCACGGGAGACGATAGGGCGGGCCATCACCTTCTTCGAGGAGCAGGTCGGGAAATGGCCGCTGGCGGCCGTCGGCATCGCCTCCTTCGGCCCCCTCGACCCCGACCCCACCTCGCCGACCTTTGGAGCCATCACCACCACCCCAAAACCGGGCTGGGCGAACGTCGATTTCGCCGGGGCCGTCGGTAGGGCGCTGGGGGTTCCGGTCGGCTTCGACACCGACGTGAACGCGGCGGCGTTGGGCGAGCACCGCTGGGGGGCGGCGCAGGGGTTGGACACCTTCATCTACCTGACCATCGGCACGGGCATAGGCGGGGGCGGGCTGGTCAACGGCCAGTTGGTGCATGGGCTGATTCACCCGGAGATGGGGCACATCCGCATACCGCGCCATGCGGAGGATACATATCCCGGCTGTTGCCCTTTCCACGGCGATTGCCTGGAGGGGGTGGCCTCCGGGCCAGCGCTGGAAGGGCGGTGGGGGCAGCCCGCGGAAACGCTTCCCCCCGACCATCCGGCCTGGGAAATGGAGGCGCACTATCTGGCTCTCGGCCTGGTTGACTTGATCTGCACCCTATCGCCGCAGCGCATCGTGATGGGCGGCGGTGTGATGGAGCAGCAGCACCTCTTTCCCATGATCCGCCGCAACGTCCAGTCGCTGCTCAATGGATACGTGCAGTCGCCGGCCATCCTGGAGCGGATCGACGCATACATCGTGCCGGCGGAATTGGGCGGCAAAGCCGGCGTTCTGGGGGCGATCGCGCTGGCCGAACGGCGGCTGTTCAGGGGATCGGTGAGGGGAAGACGATCCCCGTATCGGTAGCGGGCGCAAAGAAAACATAGCCCTTCGCGATCCATCAGGGCGGGCTGAGCCGGGAACCCTGGCCCTTCTCCCCGATTCGCAGTCCTCCAATTTGTGCAAGCCATCCATCGGTGGTATCATTTGTGGGCAGCTCGCCCATCCCACACGATTGACGGACGCCGAATGCCATGGACGCACAAATTCCTCTACTTGTAGGGACCATCCTGACGGCCCTGGTTCTCTTCTCGCTGGAGCTTATTCCTGTCGATGTCACCGCGCTCGGCGTCCTGCTCTTTCTGATCGTCACAGGTTTGTTGCCCCCCGAAAAGGCTTTTGCCGGGTTCGGGAGCGACGTTTTCATCATGGTGCTGGGGCTGCTGATCCTGATGGCGGCGCTGGCCCGCACCGGCGTCACCGGCTACGTCGGGCAGGTGCTCCTGCGCCGCGCCAAATCCGGCCCCAAGCGCCTCCTCCTGGTCGTGATGGTCGTCGCCGTGGCCGTCGGGGCCTTTATGAGCAACACGGCGGCGGCGGCCTTCTTCCTGCCCATCGTCGTCAGTCTGGCCCGCAGCGCCAAGCTCAGCCCGGCCAAGGTCCTGATGCCGCTGGCCTTTGCCTCGATCCTCGCCAGCTCCATCACCCTGATCGGCACCTCGACCAACATCGTCGTCAGCGGCTTGATGACGCAGTACGGATTGGCGCCGTTGGGCATGTTCGAGCTGGCCCCCGCTGGCATCCCCATCGCCGTCGTCGGCGTGGCCTACATGCTCCTCCTGGGCCGGCATCTGATCCCCGACCGCGTGCCTGCCAGGAAGCTCGATGACATTAGCGAAGGGCTGTACCTGACCGAGATCCTGATCCCGGCCCGTTCTTCCCTGGCCGGCAAGACGCTGGGCGGATCCGGCCTGGGGCGCGACCTCGATCTCGAGGTGGTGCGCATCGTCCGGGGCGGGAAGCGGATCGCTCCCCGCGCCGCCACCCGGCTGAAGGAGGGCGACGTGCTCCTGGTGGAAGGAGAGCGCCGGAACGTCCTGCGCGTCAAGGAGATGAGCGATGTCCAAATCAGGCCCGACGTCGAGTTCTCGCTATCCGACCTTGAGACGGGTGACGTCGTTTTGACCGACGTCATCGTCATTCCCGGCTCGCAGCTCGTCGGGCGGACGCTGCGGGGGCTCGACTTCCGGAACCGGTACGAGTCGCAGGTTCTGGCCGTCCACCGGCACGGTCAAACGATCAGCCGCAAGCTGAGCCGCACGCGCTTGCGGACGGCCGACATCCTGATCGTGCAGGGAGGGCGGGAGCGGATCGAGGCGCTGGAGAGGCAAGGGCTGTTCCGCATCCTGAGGACGGTGGAGGAGAGCCGTCCTAACAGAAGGCGCGCGCCGATGGCCGTCGCCATCTTCTTCGGGGCCCTCGCCGCTGCGACGTTCAACCTTCTTTCCCTGCCCGTGGCGATGTTGCTGGGGGCGTTGTTGGTTTTCGTGACGCGCTGTATCACGCCGGAAGAGGCGTATGGCCAGATCAACTGGAAGGTGCTGATCCTCATCGCTTCCATGCTGGGCCTCGGTGCGGCGATGGAGGCGACCGGCACCGCAGAGTTCCTCGCGGCGCAGATCGTGCGCCTGATGGGGGCCGCACAGCCGGTCTGGCTGCTCACGGGTTTCTTCGTGCTGACGGTGATGCTGACCCAGCCGATGTCCAACCAGGCAGCGGCGACGGTGGTGCTGCCCGTCGCCGTCCAGACGGCCAACCAGATGGATTTGAACCCGCGCGGCTTTGCCGTCATGGTCGCCCTGGCAGCGAGCTGTTCGTTCCTGACTCCTCTGGAGCCGGCGTGCATGTTGGTCTATGGGCCTGGCCGCTACCGGTTTATGGACTTTGTAAAGGTCGGCGCGTTGTTGACGGTGTTGGTCTATGTCGTCTCTATCGGCTCGGTGCTGGTGTTCTGGCCCGTCCGCTAGGTAGGATAGCTCGCAGGAGGGAGAAATGGGTGTCAAGGGAATCGAACGCAAACGGGTGTTGGGTATCGTCGGCAGCCCGCGCCGGGGTGGGAACACCGAGATCCTGGTGGACGAGGTGCTGGAGGGCGCGAAGAAAGCGGGCGCGCGGGTCGAGAAGGTGATCCTGAGCGAGCTGAACATCGCACCATGCCGGGGGTGCGACACCTGTGCGGACATTCGGCGGTGCGTGCAGCAGGACGATTTTCGAGCGGTGCTGGAGCGGATGAAAAAGAGCCAGGTGTGGGTGTTGGGCACGCCCGTCTACTGGTGGGGACCGTCCGCGCAGTTCAAGGCGTTCCTCGACCGCTGGTATAGCTTCGGCCAGTCTGGCGAGTTCGAGGGGCGGCGGGCCGTCGTCGTCGTACCTCTCGGGGACGAAAACGCAGCCATGGCACGCCACACCGTGGGGATACTGGCCGATTCTCTGGCGTATCTGAACATGGAGCTATTCACGACCGTGCTCGCTCCCGGCGTGGTCGGTGCGGGCGCGGTGCGCGCGCATCCCGACATGCTGGCTGCGGCCCGGCGTGCGGGGGAGGGAGCAGTGACGGGCGATCGTGTGCAGGTGCGAGACGTGGAAAGTGGCGATTCCCCTGCCCCTGAACGGGGAAAGGCTCTGGACGAGGCGACGCTCCACGGCGTCGATCCATCCCAGATGGTCGGCCCTCGCCTGGTCGTCACGGGAGCCCCAATCCCGCTGCCTCGCCAGCAGCAGATCCTGATTGGTCGAGTCAGACCACATGTTACCCCGTCGCCCGACATCGATCTGGTGCCGCACGGGGGTGAGCAGGCGGGTGTTTCGCGCCACCACGCCAAGATGTGGCATGACCTCGATGGCTGGGAGCTGGAGGACATGAACAGCACCAACGGCACGTTTGTCAACGACACGCAGGTGCTGCCCGGCCAGCGGGTCCGCGTGCATACCGGCGACGTCCTTCGCCTTGGCCAGTTGACGTTCATATTCTACGAGTGAGAGGCAGCGAGGCAGTGTCACTCACGAAGGGAGATGAAAAGGTGGAAACCAAAAAGATAGCAGGCGTCATCTTGATCGTGGTTGGGATAGTCCTTCTGCTCCTGTCCCTGACGGCCGATCTCTTTGGCATCGGGACTTCGCCCGGCGCGTTTGGGTGGAAGCAGATCATCGGCGTAGCCGTGGGGGCGATCGCTGCCGTCGCAGGTTTGGTCCTGGCCCTCAAGAAATAGCTCGGCAACGGATCGCCCAAACCGAATACTCCAAGAAGTGGAGCGGCTGTGGCCTGCCCCTTTTCTTCTGAGGAAGGCTGTGCGTTTGCTTTTCGCAGGAACTGAGGCACCATCCTGACCGCTACGGTGCGGGGTGGCGTTGTCTTGCCGGGTACGGGGCGATTTGCGGCGCTGGCCGCGCCATGATACAATCATCTCCGGGCGGCAAACAAGCTTCGGAGGCGTCTTTCCAGGAGGGACGCGGGAATGGATGAACGCAAGGCCAAGCACCGCCTCGAAACCGAGTTGTCCGAGCTGCGCCAGCGGTTCGCGGAGGCGAACCGCCGGCTTGCCGAGGCCGAGGCGCAGATCGCCGAGCTCGAAGCCGAGTGCGAGCTGCTGGATGGGCTGCGCGTCACGGGTGAGGAGCAAGCGTCCCAGCAGGAGCGGTTGGCGGTCGTCGGGCAGTTGGCCGGGGGCATCGCCCACGACTTTGGCAACTTTCTGACCGCCAGCATCTTTCACATCGAGCTGCTCCTGCACGATCCACGTCTGTCGCCGGAACTGGCCCCAACCGTCGCAACCCTCCTGGATGGGTCACGCCGGACAGCGCAGTTGGTGCGGCAGATCCTGGACTTTAGCCGGCGAACGACGCTAAAGACTCAGCCGATCGACCTATCCTCCTTCGTTGACGACGTTGCTGCCATTTTGCGGCACACGATCCCGGAGAACATCCGGCTCACCATCGAGCTGGAACCCGGGAACCACGTCGCAAGCGTCGATCCGGCGCGCATCGAGCAAGTGTTGATGAACCTGGCGCTCAATGCGCGGGATGCCATGCCCGAGGGCGGGGAGTTGCGCATTGGTCTGCACAGGGTAGTAACGGCGTCGGACGAGAGCCTGGCGGGGGTGGAGCTTTCCCTGACGGAGGTGCCTGTGAGGGGCATGCCAGCCGGTGAGTGGGTGTGCCTGGCTGTCTCGGACACCGGGACTGGCATCACGGAGGACGTGCAGAAGCGCCTGTTCGAGCCGTTCTTCACCACCAAGGGAGAGGAGGGGACGGGGTTGGGGCTGGCCCAGGTGTATAGCATCGTCACGCAGCACGACGGACACATCGGCGTGGAATCGGAGGTGGGACGAGGGGCGACGTTCCGGATCTATCTCCCGGCTTGCGGCGCGGAAGAGGCGGGGATGTCCGCCAGGGGGATGTCGGCTGCCCCCCGGGGGAATGGGGAGGTCATCCTGTTCGTGGAGGACGAGGAGCGGATACGGGAGCTGGGCCAGCAGATATTGGAGTTGCTAGGATACCGTGTGCTGGTTGCAGGGAACGGGGTAGATGCATTGGAGGCACACAGGGCAGCGGGTGGAGTAGACCTCGTGATCACGGACATGGTGATGCCGGAGATGGGAGGCCAGGCGCTGGTCCAGAAGTTGAGGACGGTGGATCCCGAGTTGAAAGCACTGGCCATCACAGGCTACCCGCCGGCCTCGAGTGAGGAGCTGGCAGAGATCGGCGTCATGGGCACCGTCCAGAAACCTTTCGAGGTAGAGGACCTGGCACAGGCCATCCGCCAGGCTCTCGACCGAGTTGACACTGCGCCGGCCTCTTGAAGAAGTGGTGAGCCACAGTAGCGCAATGACCACGTCCCTCCTGACCACCAAGCTATACACCCCACCTCCGCATTCAGGTTTGGTGAAGCGACCGCGGTTGATCGAGCGGCCGGATGAAGGGCTGCGCCTGGGCCGAAGCTCACTCTCGTCTCTGCCCCGGCGGGCTTTGGTGAGACGACCCTGATCGGCGAGTGGGCCTGCGGCAGCGCGAGAGAGATCGCCTGGCTCTCGCTGGACAAGGGGGGTAACGACTCGGTGTTCTGACCGGGCATCTTGAGGAGCAAGGGCTATGCGTTACAACAGAGGTGAAGCCTTTGTACGCGTGCTGCTAGACAAGACGTTTGCCGAGGCCAGGAGCGAGCTGGCAAGCAAGGTATTCGTGGGTGTGCTCCAGGCGTCCGTCAAGCAATGGGTCACGGTCGCGCTACCCCCACTTCACTTCACGGTCTCCCCGACTGAGATGGTTGAGGCAGTCCGTCAAGTGTGCTGGGACACGAACCTGGAAATCGAGGACCTGTACGGCATCTTGGCGACATATCAAATTGACTACGACCCTCGTACACAACTGGCTGTCGCAAGAACCGTACCCGCACTGATACAGAGCCCAGAGTTCAGCCTGCCGCATACCGTGGTGGTTTCCCTTTCCGATCCGTTGGAGAGTTTGGACCTGGATAGTTTCACGCTGCCGCCGTACTACGACCACGGCCTCGACAAGAAGGAAACCGCTCTCGACCTGCAAAACTATCTTTGGCACCAGACTATCCCGCAGCTACCCGTGCTGGATAAACCCTCATTTTCCTGCATATTCTGCGGCAGCTTTTCCCATGTCAGCTCAGGGTGTTCGCAGTTGGAGGGCCTTGACTCTACCCTGCCTGATATCAGCGTGGCTGACGAGAGCGGCCAACCCGCACCGCCCCCTGCGCCAGAGAGCCCTCCGTCCTCATTCTTGGATACTGTTGAGGGATTTTTGGGCCGCATCTGGCCGATACCGAAGCGTGTACTCGTTCCTGCATTGGTGGTCGTCGTTCTGGCACTCGCTTGCCTGGCCGCGGCGCGTGTGATTTTGAACCAGTCGGGGGACGATGGACAAGGCGCGTCCACACTGCTGGGGCAACTCTTCTCTGCCACTGACGAAGGCGACGCGATTCCGCGCCCGGCGATCATTGAGCGTCGCGAATGGGACCGAGGACAGCCAGATCCGCCGCCTGACTACCAAGCGTTGACTCCTGAATACGTCACGGTCGTGCACACGGGGACGGATTACCCTTCGGAGCCAATCCCGCAATTTCTGGCTTGGCTGTCCCAGTGGGAGAGGGAAAGCCTCGAATACGTCGATCTGGATTCTCACTTCTACGTGGACCGGGAAGGCCACATATACGAAGCACGCCCTCTTTCGGCGCAGGGAGAAATCGGACTGTTCGATGAGAAGGGCCATATCCTCGTCCATGCAATCGGGAACTATGAGGAGGAGCAGCCTTCAGATGAAATGCTGGACGCACTTGCAGACTTGATCGCGTGGCTGTGCAGTGAGTATGATATACCCGTGGAGGACGTGGGCGGGGCGGCAGATTGGAATCCAACCTGCAGTTCGCCAGGACAATACCTCGAAAGCGCTCTCGAACCGGACGGCTACCTCAAGACCACCGTTGAGGCTCTTCTGGATAAGTAGAAAGGCTGATGTGCCAGTCGCCGGCTGCCATCACAGGATCAAACGCAGCGGTGTTCGAGCATTTGGTGGTTGTGGCCAAACGCCAGCGTGAAGCCGCAACTTGAACGCTCCCTGTATTCGCATCGGCAATGGGAGGTCCGATGAGAAAACGAGTGCTTGGCGTCGTCGGAAGTCCGCGCAAGAAAGGGAACACGCACATCCTGGTCTCCAAGATTCTGGAAGGCGCAGAGGCGGAGGGCGCTGAAAGCGACATTCTCTTCCTCGGCAAGTTGAAAATCCGCGAGTGCGACGGGTGCCACGCGTGCTGGGAAGGCAAATCGTGCAGCAGGAAAGACGATATGAACGACGTGTATCCCAAGATCGCGGAAAGCGACGCCATCGTGCTCGGCACGCCGGTTTATTGGTACGGACCGACGGCGCTGATGAAGGCATTCGTAGACCGGTTTGTGTACTTTAACTGCCCCGAAAACCGCCCCCAAGTCAGAGACAAGCCGGCGGCCATAGCCATTCCCCATGAGGAGGGGCCCGAGACGGCCGAACTCGTCGTGGCTTTTTTCGAGAAGAGCCTCAAGTATCTGGAGATGAGCCTCGTAGGGAGGGTCGTCGTGCCCGGCGTCAGTGGCAAGGGCGACGTCCTGAAGAAGGAGGAGAGCCTCGAAGCAGCCCACGAGCTTGGGAGAAAGCTGGTCAAAGGTGACGCCTGATGGCGGTTAGTTCTTTGGGCCGACAGGGGTCGAGACTACTCTCCAGGTGTGGTTCTTTTCATCAAGACTCGTCCCGACTTTTTGGTCTTTTTGGAGTACGGAGAGGGCGGGAACCACTGCACGACTTCCCAGCCTTCTCGTGCTAGCTGCGCTGCTGCCGCGTTAACGTCGGGCAGGTCACAGTCTGTTTCAGAGACCCCGTCGGGGTTCCAATGCTCGACGATCAAGCTGCCCTTTTCGGCTAATCCTCTCGCCTCCCATTTCCAATGGATGTCGCAATACTGCCATTTCTCCATCGACGCCCTTTCCTCCGATTCTTCTGAGAGCGGCCTTCTGAGCAGACCACTCCAATGTGCATGCGAGATGTCGCCTGTCTGGATGCCTGCTATCCAGTAGTCGATCAGCTCCCAACCATCGATCCCAAGCCGGGCGATCGCCGGGGGCAAACTGGTGACTGTGGTTGTGGCGTGGTTCCCATCTGTCGCCCAATGCTCCAGAACGAATTCGAAATCCTGGGCAAGTAACTTGATCTTTCTAATCGTGCGGATTGAGCAATATTCCCATACTGGCATACGTATCTTCCTCCTATGAACGATCTATCGGGTAAGGTGCCATGATTTAGGTCTGTGCTCTCACCCACTCAAGCCGGTTTTTCCGAGGCCTGTCGCCTTGGCCCGTGGAGCGAAACCGGGAGCGACGGCGGCCTTGATCGTGTCTCTGGCTTTCGCGGCGCTGCGCTTTTCTTCCTGCCTGGATAGTAGAAGCCGTTGGGTTGGTAAGCGGTTCAGGCTCGGAGCAGGGATGGATTCAAGTCACGTCGAAAGGGCGTTCCCGGTCGAAATCAGGCAGGTAATGGTCCTGACTTTCGAGTTCCTGCACGAAACCGTTCTCCAGGCCAAGATCGAGGGCATAGTCCGTGATCTCGTCATACTCATCTTCTGTAAGCGTCCGGTCGATTTCGGGATAGTCCCCAGCTTTGTATTGAGGCGAGTACTGTGACATGATGCTGACGAAAACACCCGGAGACCAGTCCGCCAAAAAGCGGAGACACCTCCGGCTGTTCTCCAGGTGGCCGGGCAGTACCAGATGCCGGACCAGCAAACCCCGCACCGCGATGCCGTCATCGTCCGTTTCCAGGTGGCCCACCTGATCCAGCATCTCTCCGAGCACCCCAGGGATGATGTCCGCATAATCGTCCACCTTGGAGAGCCGCTTTCCGTGCTCGTCGTCCAGGTACTTGATGTCTGGCAGGTAAATGTCCACGAGACCCCGGATCTGTTCAAGTGCATCCACCGAATCGTACCCGTTGGAGTTGTACACCACAGGGACGGCGAGGCCTTTCCCCTTGGCTATCTGAATGGCATCGGCCATCTGGAAGAGCATGTGGGAGGGCGAAACGAAATTGATGTTGTGAGCCCCCTCGCCCTGAAGGCGCAGTATTTCGGATACAAGCTCGCCCGTCGTCAGGGTCCGGGTACGGCCTTGCTGAAACTCTTGGCTGATCTGGTAATTCTGGCAAAACACGCAGCGGAGATTGCATCCGGCAAAGAAAATGGTCCCGGAGCCTCTCGTTCCAGAAATGGGCGGTTCTTCTCCGAGATGTAACCCGGCGTGAGAAACCCGGATGCTCGAATCGATTCCGCAGAACCCAGCTTTGCCTTCAAGTCGGTTCACCCCGCATTTGCGCGGGCAACATTCACAGCTCGCGAGTTGATCGGTCAGTGATTGATTCATATTACTGGCAGTCCGTGCCCGCTACAGATTTCGGTCGAAGAAGTCGATGTACCGCTGCATGAAGAGCCGATCTCCTTCTCCGTTAAAGGTGTGCGGCAGCCCCTGGTAGGCGAAACACTCCACCGTCTTGCCCAGCGCCTCCAGCCGCTCGCACAGATCCAGCGACCATTCGAGCGGCACGGTGGCGTCCGTGTCGCTGTGGTGAATGCTCACAGCGGCTTCGATACGGTCCAGGTGATAGACGGGCGAGATGCGGCGCAGGTCCTCCTCCGACGTCGCCAGCTCCTCTTCACCGCGCTCTCCACCGGACCACTCCAGGATCTTTTCATAGTTCTGCCGCTCGTCCGCGCTCATCGCAGCGTAGAGCACGGCGGCCTTGATACCGGGGTCCACGGTGATGACGCGGATGGCGGCGCCTCCGCCCATACTGTGCCCCCACACGCCGATGCGCTGTGGGTCGGCCTGGAGGAGCGGGCCGGGCTTGCCGCCGCGCTCCCGCACCAGCGCGATGAGGTTGAGCGCGTCGGTGGTGATGCCTACGCGGAAGGGGTCCGGCCCCTCGTCGGAGGGGGGAAAGTTGCGCAGGTTGGGATGGATGGCGAGGTAGCCCGCGCGGGCCAGCGCGTCGGCGTAGCGGGTGGTGTAGGCCAGCGTGGTGTAGACGTCGGGACTGATGTAGCCGTGCAGCATCAGCACGACCGGGAAGGGTCCCTCGCTCCTAGGGACGTTCATGAAACCATAGATGGTCAGCCCGTCACTGGGATAGGTGATGAGAGTGCGGGTGAAGGCGTCGGTGACGGCCAGCACCTCCTCGACCTGGACCTCGCCGCCGCCGTATTCCCGCGCCGCCAGATCGGCGATGGTGAGGCCGGCGTACGGGTCGGGCGTGGGGGTGAGAGTGGGTGTGGGGGAGGGAGTCGGAGTGGGCGACGGCGTGGGGGTGGGTGTGGCGGTTGGGGTGGCCGACGGTGGAGGTGGGGAAGGCGGGGCGGTGGGCACGGGCTGCGGTGGCGCACAGCATCCCCCCAGCAGGATGAGTGCTGAAACGGCAATAACGATCCGTATTCTTGTGCGATGTCGATACATCTTTAGGCTCTGGCTGAACGGGTCAGGAAACGAGCACTATCGCCTTCAGTATTCCATCAGCGTCCGCTCGTGTGAAGCGAAGCGGAACGCGAGTCGGCCACGCGCACGGCTACAGTTATCGCGCCTGATCTGCACTCTGCCACCACGCAAATGTTGCCACAACCCCGGCAATGAAAGCCAGCAATACCACAATATAGCTATGCGCTGCAATCGGCTCGGTGCGCGGCCCATTCAAATTACCTAACAGTCCCGGCACTGACCAGGGGAACCAATCCCCCCAACCCATCACGCCAGCGATTTGGGCCAGAGCCATCGTGAGAAAGGCCCAACCCAGCGGGGGCAGGTAGCCGCGTCCCACACTGGCAAACAAAGCGATAAACGGCATGAGCATAAAGGTCAGGAGAGCGATGGTCATGAGGGACCAAAACGATGTCGATGCCAGATCGTGGGAGTAGCCTGGAATACCAACGGCCGTTCCAACACCAAGCCCAATCACAAAGATCATGAGGGTGAGTCCCAGTATCCAAAGCGCGGTCAATACGAACTTGGCGCTGACGATGATCCAGCGCGGGGTGGGCAGGGCCAGCAATTCCTTGACGGTGTGATCGGAGAACTCGCGTCCAAAGACCCAGGCCGTAATAAACGCGAACACGATGGCTCCCCCAATAGCGGTTCCCAGCAAGAGCACCTGAAAATATGTCGGCCAATCGGCCACCGCTGCGGTGATCTGTGCTTTTGCGCTGATCAATCCCATCGCACGCGCTTGTTCGGGATCTTTCAAGATGAATATGAATAGCCCATCTATGATGGGAAAGACCGAGAATGCGACGGCCGTCAACACAGACACTTTGGAGCGGCGCGCTTTGAGCGCCTCGGCCCAGAAAGCGGAGAGGAAAGCGTTCATTCTCTTTCTCCTGTCAAGCGCAGGAAATATACTTCGAGATTCTCTTGTTCCACGGCCAGCCGGGTTGGAGGCGTTCCCGCGTTGACCAGAATGGTGGTCACCTCGTCCGGGGCGGCAATGGCGCGCGCTTCGTTCAAGATAAGCGCGCTTTCGCCGACTTTCACGGCAAAACCGGCTTGAACGAGCGCGCTTTGCGCAGCTTCCAAGTTGCGCGTTTTGACTTCCAGGCGCTGCGACCGTAATTCCTCCAGTTTCTCCGCGTCGAGTTCCTCGATTAAACGGCCCTTGTGGATGATGCCGATGCGCGTGGCGAGGCGGTCCACCTCCGTCAGGATATGGCTCGACATGAACGCGGTCACACCTTTTTCGCGGGCGAGGCTCGCCAGGAGTTCCCGGATCTCCACCACGCCCGCCGGGTCCAGTCCGTTGGCGGGCTCGTCGAGGATCAGCAGCTCAGGCTCGTGCAGCAACGCGCGCGCCAGCCCCAAGCGTTGGAAATTGCCCGTCGAAAGCGTGCCCGCTTTTCGATCCGCGTAAGGGGCAAGCCCCAGGCGTTCAATGACGCGGGACGTGGCGTTCCCGTCCCTAATCCCTTGCAGGCGGCGGGCGATCTCCAGATTCTCCCTGACGGTCAATTCCGGATAGGCAGTGGGCCTTTCGACCAGATGGCCGACCTGCCGCCAGGGGCCGCGTCCATTTGATCCGACAGCCTGCCCCAGCACTTTGACCGACCCTGCGCTCGGACGGATCATGCCCAATAGGGCGCGGATGGTGGTGGTCTTGCCCGCGCCGTTCAGGCCGAGAAAGCCGTAAATCTCTCCCTGCTTCACTCGCAAGCTGACCGAATCAACGGCACGCACTTGGCCGTAATGTTTCGATAACCTATTTGTCTCGATTGCAAGATTCACGCTGCACCCTTCATCAATGCGTATAGCTCTATTATAGCTGTCCTACGGTTGAACTGAGGCACGGCTTAACCGTCGAGCCTCACTTGAAAAGACCGCTCGCATAACCAAATCGCGCCGCGATACAAGGCCGCACGGCTGCCTGCCCTGAGCAAAGTCGAAGGGTTGCCTGCAAGTCACCATGCCCCATACGCGGCATTCCTCACGAAGGAACGTGTGACAGGCAACACGTTCCCGGGAGCGGACGTTGGGCGGCGATCTCGCAACTCTCAACTCGCTGCAGCACGATGGCCCGAAACCCGCTATTGGGTTGCCCGACCTATCAGGATAGCCATGATCAGTATCACACTCGTCACAAGGCTAAGGACCAGGCCCACTCCTCCCAGGATCATCCCTGCCCGGGCCAGTCCCTCTCCGCTTTGGGCACCATCGCTCTCTTTCACCCGCCGGCTACCCATGCGGCCCGTGATGAAAGCCCCAATCGCGACAGGGACCCCGACGATCGGATTGGCGCAGCCGAACAATACCGTCATGATGCCCAGCACCAAGCTGGCAATGGTTAGCACATTGGTCTTGACTACCGGTCTCTGATCTGCAGCGACTGCCGGGGCCGCCGTTGGTGCAGTAAGTTGGGTGAGGCTCGCTCCAGATGGCCCATACGAGCTGACGCCGAGGGATCTTGCGTTGTTCTGGATTCTTGCATTATCGGGCTCGCGTCTCAGTGCCTCTTGGATAGCTTGACGTGCTTTGGGGAGATTGCCCAGTCGGTGATAGGCAACCGCAATGTTCTGGTACAGTATCCCATCAGCTCGCGAGATATCGCCCGCTTTCTCAAAGTACGAAATGGCCTTTCTGAACCGTCCGCTATCCATGCACTGGTTGCCTTTGGTCTCGAATGCCCGTGCTTGGCGCGCGAGCTTGCTCTCTTCGGTCGTGGGTACGAATTCCCCTTCCTTATCGATCACAACCGAATCCCCCAGATCGCCTTCGAAGAAATCCACAGCCGAAGACCCTGGCGGGCTGGAGCATAATCGTCTGATATGTTGGTAATCAACGGTCGGTCCGCTTGTTGCCTGGCTGATCGGTTGCAGGACGCCGTTTTCCTGCTCTGCTTCCCCCAGCTTGGTTAGCGCCTTTCTAGCAGAAGTCAGGCAACTGATCCTGTAGCTACCCCCACCGCTCTCTGCTTCGCACACGTGCTCAATGCCTCTATCATTTCGGCTCGATCGAAATCGCCGCCTTTCCCCCAGACGACATTCCCCAGGGCAGCGACAACCGTCTCTCTCGCGTCCCAGTCCTCTGCTCTCTGAAAGATCGCTGAAAGGCCTTGCACATCGCCGGTTTTTGTCATCTGCGCGATTTCCTGGATGCTGACCATAGCTTTGCTCCTTTCATCCTTCACTTAGGGCTATTACTCGACCTGTCGCCCAACAGCGCAGTGGATAACCCGTCTTCCAGGTCTCGCGTACCAGCGATGGGACTGTTCGCGTTTCCCGGCTGCACCGTACCTTTGCCGATTCCATTAGAGCAAGGTCGGCTCCATCTTCCTACCTGCGCAGGCAGGCTTGTTCGGCGGCGCGAGCGGGCGTGCACGGAGTGACTTGCCTGTGCCGCGCTCGCTACGTGCCCCGATACAAGGCCGCGAAGCGGCGTCGTCTGCAAGCTGGGTTGGGCAGCCAGCAATCCCGGCACTGCGCCCGATGTGTGTCCGAGGTCAAGGTTGTGGTTGAACATACAAAAGGCTCTTGTTCTGGCTCAGGGCTTCGGCCACTGCTGCTCGGAGAGTCTTGAGGAATGCGTAGAAACCGACGACAGACTCATAACCGACATCTGCGGCCACGTCGATGTCATAGGCAGGTTGGGATTCCTCAAATGCTTTCCCCATGGTCTCTGCTGAGTACGGCTTGTATTCACCCTCAACCCAGTAGTAATGGAGCCACCGGATAGTACCCTCTTTGTCTATTTCCGGCCCGAGGCAAGGTATTCCATCTCTGGTCTCTTGAACGACTCTGTCCAACGCAATGGCCGCAGATTCGAGTTCTTCTCTGTCCAGGCAAGCGATCTCAGAATCTATGAATTCAAGGCCTTCTATTGCTAGTCCTTTGCAGATAAGCCCAATCGCATGCTGATACCACCAGTTTCGCGAAATGCTTGTCCGCAGCCCGTACTTGTCTCGACTTTCCAGCCGGTCGCCGACGATACTCATCGCTGATTGCCAGTCATCCAGGTTCTCTGGCACTTCATCTCGTTCTATGGGAAAGAAGAAGACAGGAATACGTAGGCTCATTTGTGTTGATGTCCTAATCAGGGTAGCTCACTGGCCGTCCAACGGCGTGGCGGATAACCCGCCTTGCGGGTCTCGCGTGTCAGCGATGGGCTTGTGCGCGTTTCCCGGCTGCACCGTGCCTTTCTCGACTCGACTAGCGCAAGGTCGGCTCCAACTCCCCAGGATGGCTGGCTATCCTTCGCCCCACACGAACCCGGCGCTGCCGGTTCTCGCCAAGCCGGGGTTGGCCACCCTGGTCCGGCCTATCTGGAGCCTGTTCTGGCTCGGTAGTCGTTGATCAATCCCTCGATGTCGCTCCGCAAATCGGCCAAAGCCGCTCGAATGATCTGCAGCCTCGCCAGCTCGTCTTCCACCAGGCGTTCTTCGAGTTTACTTGGCACGTACTCAAAGCGCCGCATATAGTCTTTAAGGCGTTTTATTCTCTTGCCAAGGTCTGCCACGTGACGACTCTTGGGAGAGAACCGGGCGTCGCTCAGCATCCATTCCTCAAAGGGAAGATGCTGTTTTGAGTCGTCGCAACGTGCACAGGCTGGAACCATATTGCCTGTCCGGGTCTCACCTCCCTCGCTGACCGGGACAAGGTGGTCCCACCGGCGCACTTCAGCACTTCCGCAATAGACGCATTGGGGCGGATCATTATCAAAGAAGTCTAGCAGCCTGTCGGAGAGGAATCTGTGTTGACTTTCCGCCGACGATTTTTCATACGATTTGCCAATAGGATGCAACACTTGCAACTGAATCCACTATATTGCTTGCGAAAATGGCCTCTTGCTGC